>Ga0316620_10000008_pt1 | contig 125497 bp, 131 predicted proteins | sample OWC_Aug_M1_C1_D5_FD_207651 | JGI IMG/M metagenome (GOLD analysis project Ga0316620, IMG submission 207651) | Wetland soil microbial communities from Old Woman Creek delta, Ohio, United States - OWC_Aug_M1_C1_D5_B | ecosystem: Environmental > Terrestrial > Soil > Wetlands | place: USA: Ohio...
GGTCGAGCCGGTAGATGCCGCAGTGATTCTGCTGGTAGAGCCGGTCCGGATTGGTCGCGCACATGCGGATGCAGTGCGGGTCGTGGAAAGTGGGCTTGGCCGGGTCGAAGCCGAATCCCTCGACCACGTCCATGCCCTTGATGAGCGTCTTCCAGGTGCGGCCACCGTCGAGCGTTTCGTGCACGCCGCCGCCGGACATCCCGATGTAGAGATGGTTGCCGTCGCGCGGATCCACGATGATCGAATGCAGCTTCGGCCCGTCCGGCGTGCCGTCCTGCACGGTGCCCATCCACTCCCGGAACTGCGGGTCGTCGTTGATGATCGAGAACGGCTCCCACGTGATCCCCCCGTCGGCCGAACGGAACAGGCCCTGCGGCGAGGTGCCCGCGTACCACAGGTCCCTGTCCTGGGCACGGCCCGGCGCGAGCCAGAACGTGTGGTCGACGGAGCGCCCGGCCTGCCCTTGCGGCGCTTTCGCGAACGCGGGCGGCTTCGCCGCTTCCTTCCAGGTCTTGCCGAGGTCGGTGGAACGGAAGACGGTCGGCCCGAGATGGCCGGTCTTCGCCGCCGCGAGCAGCGTGCGGCCGTCGCGCGGGTCGAGCACGAGGTGGCTCACGTTATGGCCGAGGAAATGCGGTCCGTCCGCCCGCCATTGTCTTCGCGCCGCGTCGCCGTGAAATGTCCAGGCGCCCTTGCGCGTTGCCACGAGCACGATCGTGCGCGGCCCGGAGCGGGCGCGGGCGGACCGGCCTTTCGCTGAAACCGCTTTCCTGCTCTTGCCGCGCGTGCCTGCCATGGCCGGCTCCTTTCAGCGTCGATAGGGCCAATCGGAGCCGCACAATATACGCCTCTCGGCGACGAGGTGACGAAGTCACGGCGTGACGCAGCGCGGCTCCACGCGCGGGCGCCGCACGCTTAGGAGGTTACGACGAGACGGCCCTTAATGACCTTGCGGGTCGGCGTGAGCGGCATCTCCTTCAGCACGACGAGCTTTTCGGGAAGCTTGGTCTTGGTGATCTTCTTATCGAGAAGGTAGGCGACGAGCTCGTCCAGCTCGAGCGTTGCGGCCCCCGGCCGCAAGGTCACGAAGCAGCAGGCGCGCTCGCCCAGGATCGGATCGGGCATCGGCACGATGGCCGATTGAAGGACCTTCGGGTGCGAGTCGATGAGGTCTTCGACGTCGCGTGGATTGAATTTGACGCCGCCACGGTTGATGACGTCCTTGGTGCGTCCCGTGATGCGGACGTTGGCGGTCGAGTCCTGCGACGCAAGGTCGCCCGTGCGGTACCAGCCGTCCTCGGTGAAGGTGGCGCGATTGGCCTCCGGGTTGTCGAGGAAGCCGGGAAACAGAAGCGGGCCACAGACCTGCAGCTCGCCCTCCACGCCGGGGCCGCAGCGGTTTCCTGCGGGATCGACGACGCGCACTTCGGTGCCCGGGCTCGGCCTGCCGGCGGACGACGACGCGACTTCGATCGCGTCGCCGGGCCGGGTGTAGAGCGCGCCCTGCGTCTCGGTCATGCCCCAGAGCTGCGTGACGCGGCATGCCGGCAGCTTGTCGGCGAACCAGCACACGAGGTCGGGCGGGCAGGCGCTGCCCGACATGATCACGAGCCTGAGCGACGAGAAATCGTGGTTGTCCAACAGCCCTTGCGCGCGCAGGGCCGCGACGTGGGCGGGTGCCGTCCACAGCCCGGTCGGACGCAGGCGCTGGACGGCCTCGGCGAGAGCCGCCGGCGTGAAGGCGGGGAGCAGCGCCGCGGCAGCGCCTGCCGCCCAGGCGATGTGCAGGCTGTAGAGCCCGAAGAGGTGCGTGAAGGGCGCGGCCGAGAGAAGCAAGTCCTTGCCGGTGACGCGGTGCTCGGGCGCCCCGAGGCGCGCGTTCGAGAGCAGCGTGTGATAGCTGTGTGGCACCCCTTTCGGTGCCGCGGTCGTGCCGGAGGTGTACAGCAGGACGAAGGGATCGCTTCCGACCGGCATCGCGACCTCGCGCTCGTCGAGCGGCGCCGAGGCGGCGAGCTCCTGCCACGACTGCGCGCCCGCGACGGGCGCGCCGAGCGCGATGACGGTCTGCAGACGCGCAAGCCGCCCGCGCATTTCGAGGCAGGCCGCCGCGGGAGACCACTCGGCGGCGCCCGAGAGCCCGACGAACGCCACGGCGCGGCTGTGCGAGAGAATCGACTCGATATCCGCCGCGCGATAGGGCATGTGGACTGGACACGTCACCGCGCCCAGCCTGCAGAGGGCGAGGTAGGTGACGACGAACTCCGGGGTATTGGGGAGTTGAACGGCGACCGCCTCGCCGCGCCGGACGCCCGCGCGCTCGAGCCCCGCCGCCAGGCGCAGGCTGTGCTCGTGGAGTCCGCGATAGCCGAGCGTCTCCGACCCCGCAGACAGCGCTGGCGCATCGGGGCGCGTCGTCGCGTGCTGTGCGATCCACCCGGAGAGCGTCTCGTCGCGCCAATACCCGGCCGCGACGTAGCGCTCCACCAGTTCCGGCCTGAAAGACAGCGCAGCGCGCAGCCGCAGCGCGTCCTCGCTGTAGCGAAAGCGATTTTCCAAGGGGGTCACCTTTTCGTGTCGGAAGCGCCGGCCGCCGCCCAGGTCCAGCAGGTAGGCCTGGCGTCCCGTCTTGAAGCGGCGGCTTTCCTCGAGATTGCGGATGAACATGACCTGTCCCCGGGTGAGGCCCAGGCGGACGGCGATCTCGCCGTCCGAGAGCCCCATGTCCTCGCGCTGGCGTTCGATCTCTTCGAACTCGAGAAGACGGACGGGGTCCCCGGTTCGGACCTGCAGGTTGTGGCTCATGCGGAAGATCGTCGGACCAAAGGCGGCCACCATGCTTTCGGTGATGCCGAGCTGCTCGCGTGTAAGGCCGCGCGCCATGAACTAGCCGGCCTGCTTGGATCCCGCTTGCCCGTGCTCGGATCTCAGGATCGGGTCGGCTTGCGGCGCGCGGGTCGCGATGGGACACACGCGCATGCACTCGAAGCATTGCGCGAACCAGCCGCCCGAACCGGCCGACACCTTGTACCAGAGCATCTTGCGGTCCGGATCGAGCAGCCCTTCGGCGCCGGACGCGCGCGCTTCCGCGCCGACCGCTTCGGCGAGGATCTTGGGAACCGCTTCATACTCCTGCGTGAATTCGGCGCATGCCGCCATGTCGTAGCGCATCACCTTTTGCCGGCCGTTTTCATCCACCTCGCCGTTCAGGCACTGGGCCGGGCAGAACTTCATGCAGGGAGTACGGCCGACGGAGCGGTACATGTTGACGCAGGACGGAGCCGGGCAGGGGTTTTCAGCGAGCGGGGCGTCCGACGGGAGTTCGAGCTCGGTGAAGACGGAAGCGTAGTACATGAAGCCAAATTCCGGGTGCAGTAGGATGTCGCCGGCGAGCGACCTCGCGCCGATGCCCGCCACTTCCGCGTGCAGCTTGAGGCTCTGCAGGGGCACGCGCGGGCCGCCTTCCGGATCCAGATCCGGCGGGACGTAGACGCTCGGCGCGCCGAATTCCTTCTCGATGAAGAAGGCGCAGCCGTAGGCGACGCCGTAGGCACGCGTCTCCGTCGAGCCCGAGTACGCCATCGCCTTGGCGGGCAGCTGCCAGGTGCCCTGCGTCTGCCCGCCGACCCCGAGCGATATCACGGATTTCACCCGCGGCATGAGATCGCTGGGACGGTACCCGGCGGGCGCAATGCGCTCGAGCGCCGACAGATCCGCGACGCCGACCGCGAGCGCGCCGCGGCGCTTGCAGTACTCGACGATACGGGCCTTCGCCTCCGCGCCATTCATCGGTTGCACGACGAACCTCTCCGGCCGCTGCGGGTGTATGCCTCTACTTCTTCAAGCGCAGTTGTCCCAGGTAGTCCCTCTTTCCCACGGGCACGCCTTTGGAGCGCAGGATGTCATAGGCGGTCGTGGTATGGAAGTAGAAGTTGGGCAGCGAGAACGAGGTCACGAAACCCAGGGCCGTGAAAGGCAGCTTCCTGTCACGAAACTCGAACACCAGGCTCGCGTCCTCCAGCGAGTCGACCGCCTCCCGCGAGAGATTGTCCATCGCCTGGCGCGCGTCGCTCACGATGCCCTGCAGGGCGCGGTAATCGTGCTGCGGCAGATCCGAGGGCGGACGGAAGACCCCGTTCTTGATGCCTTCGAGCGCGCCGACAGAGTGATGCACGACCGATTGGATCTGGAATCGGAACGGGAGCATGTCGGGATAAAGGCGCGTCTCGACCACTTCCTCCGGCGAAACGCCGTTCGTCTGGAAGTGGCCGAGCGCCTTCTCGAGAAAGCCGGATACCGCGCCCAGCGTCTGGTGGTAACTCGGCACGCAAAGATCGAAAAGCGAAAATGCCATGGCGTCCCCTCGTCTCGGTCCGGCACCCCCGCGGCGAGGTGGGCGGGGGACCGAAGGAAACGAATCATGCATCAAATTTGAGGTCACATTTTGTGACCGCAAAAAACCGCGGACTGCCGCGACCAAGTGCGGATTTGTTCGCGGCTTTTTGAGCGGCGGTTGCATATGCTGGCCCTGGCAATTGCGACAGCAGGGAGGCGCGGCGATGAGGGGCTTAACGGATCAGGCGGAACTGCAGCGGCTGGTCGGCCAGCAGTTGCTCGGCCCGCTCGAGGACGCGATGTCGCTCGCCCGCCGCTACCGCGAGGTCGATGCGTTCCAAAACTACATCGGCCAGCGCGCCCACCTGGTGATCCCGGCGCTGGTGCTGATCGGGGTCACGGCGCTTGCCTGCGGGATGGCCCCAATCATGGTGCTGGTGGGCACCAGTGCCGTCTCGGCGCTGGCCGGGCTGCTGCTCGGGCCCGTGACGCTGATCGGCAGCCTGTTCGTGCTCGGGCTGGTGTTCTTCTCCTGGCTGGAGGAGCGATCGCTCGTCCGCACGCTGGGGCACCGCACGGCCCGCGAGCCCAAGGCGATGCGCTGGATCCGCAAGAAGCTCGGCGCCGATCTCGGCCGTCCGCCCCGCGTGCCCTGGCTGCTCGCGGCCGTGCTCGTGGGCTTGCCGTTCGCGCTTCTGCTGAGCGTCGCGCCGGTGATCGCCGCGGTCCTGCTCGCGCTGCTCGTCGCCGCCCCGGTTGCGTACGCGCGGCTCGACCGCTAGGCGCGCGGCGAATCGCCGTCAGGGCAGTCCGACGACCGGGACCTCCTTGGGATAGACGACCGTATAGTGGGCGGCGATCTTCACGGTCTCGCCGGGCGCGATGTCGCGCTCCCAGGCGACCACGCCCTGGCGGTCCTCCCAGCTCTCGAGCTGCGGCTTGGGCTGGAATTCGGCCCTGACCTCGATGCGGTCGTCGGTGGACACGGGCGAGGACTCGAGGACGAGGAGCGGAAGCGGCTTCTTGTGGAAGCTGGTGAGCGTCACCAGGTCGGTCACCTCGCGCGCGTTCTTGCCGCCGATCAAGCCGGCCGAGCCGTTGCGGTTCTTCACGCGGTCCACCTTCACGCGCACCAGGCTGTCGCGCCCGAAGGGCAGCACCAGGTCGCCGTCGGCCTGCGGATTCCAGGCGGTCGAGCCGACGTAGTTGCCGTCGCGCGCGAGCTCGATTCTTCCTGGCAGCCATACGCCCTCGGGGCGCTTCGCTTCCGCCGTGACGATCGCCGCGGCGTCCTGCCGCGGCACGACGCGCAGCCGCATCTTCGCGGGCAGCGCGAGCTTCGCGAGCGACACCGTCACCTTCCTTCCGTCGGAGGGCAGGGTCACGAGCCCCGGCACCTCGAACTCGGTCGCGAACGTCGTCTGCACCTCCACCGGCTTTTCCTCAGGGGCGTTCGCGCGCATCTCGCGCGTCATCGCGGCCATCGGAGCTTCGCCCGCGGATTGGAAGGCGCGTGCGTACGGCCGCGGTTCCGCGAGCGACACGTACCACGGCCGCGGGTCCGGTCCCTGCGGCGAGAGACGCGGCAGGCCGGTGGAGAGCTTCAGCTTCACTGCGCTCCAGTCCTCGCCCGTGCGCTGCTCGATGATTCCCTGGCGAACAAGCTCGAGCTTCGACGCGCTCGAATCGAGGCTCGCACGGTACGCGGGGTGCCAGCCGGCGCCGTTCACCTGGTAAGACACGCGCGCGGTGCCCTCGCCCGACACGCCGACGAGAATCCTGCGGGTGTCCTTCGCCCCGCTCCTCAGGCGCGCGAGATCGCGCTCCAGGGCCGCGATCTGCTTCCCCGCCTCACGCTTCTGTACGTTCGCGCGCTCGACGCGCGCGAGCGACTCGCTCGTGTTCTTGCGGATCAGCTCGATCACCCCGGCGAGCGAGCGCGCGTCGGGAACCGGCGCCGGCTTCTCTCCGGGGCCGCCCAAGCGCGAGAGGAACTCGTTCACCATCTCGGCGGACTTCACCTCCGCGTCGAGCGCGGACTGCCTGTCCTTGAGCGCCTGGATCCTGTCCTCGAGCTGCGCCTCGCGCGGGTTGGGCGCTTCGGTGCGCGCGGCGTCCTGCGTGGACACCTCGCCGATTGTCACGCCTTCATCCGCGTCCACGCGGACCGACTGCGGATCGAAATTCGCGGGAAGCCCGGACATTTCCAGGCGCGTCATCCCTGGCGTGACCCTGACCGTTCGCTCCACCGTCGCGCTCCCGGGGTAGAGCGTCACCGCGGTGATCCTCGATGCGTTCTCGCCGTACGCGACGCCCGCCGCGCATACCAGTGCCGCCCCGACCGCAACGGGCAGCCGCCGCAAAACCGTTTGCTTCCTCATGTCGTCCTCCGAATCGTCGTCGCCCCGGTGCTTGCGGGGCACCTGACCGTAAACGGAGGAGGGGCGAAAACGGGTTAAACGCTGCCGCGGCGGCCGACCACCGGGGGGCTTGCAACGTTCACCCTTTTGGGTTAACGTTGTGACCATGGACCTCGACGACACCCTGGTCGCCCTCGCCGACGAGACCCGCCGCAGCATCCTGCAGCGGCTGGCGGCGGGCGAAGCGCGCGTGACGGAGATCGCCGCGCCGTACGACATCTCGCTCAACTCCGTTTCCAAGCACATCCGGATCCTGGAGCGCGCCGGGCTGGTGCGCCGGCGCGTCTCCGGGCGCGACCACTTTCTCTCGCTCGACCCGAAGCCGATGGACGAGATCTCGGCCTGGATCCAGCGCGAGCGCGCCGCCTGGGCCGCGCGCCTCGACCGGTTGGAGGCCGCCTTGCGAGCGGAGGACGCCATCGAGGCCGCGAAGAAGTCTTCCCGCAAACCTGCTGCCAAGCCAAGGAGAAAGCCATGACTGCACGTGCCACCCTGACCCAGCCGTCCACCATCCGCTTCGAGCGCCTGCTCCCCGGACCCGTCGAGCGCGTCTGGGCTTACCTCACCGAGTCGAAGAAGCGCGCGCTGTGGCTCGCCGCGGGCGAGTTCGACCTGCGCGTGGGCGGCAAGATCGAGCTCCTCTTCGACAACCAGTCGCTCACCGACGAGACAGCGCCCGCCGGCGCGCGTGGTGCGGCCAAGCACCGGGCCGAAGGCACGATCACGCGCCTGGAGCCGATGAAGCTCCTCGCGCACACCTGGGGCTGGGAAGGCGGGATGTCCGAGGTGACCTACGAGCTCTCCCCGCGCGGCAAGGACGTGCTCCTCACCATCCACCACAGGCTGCCCGACGACGCGGGCCTGAAGATCGCGGTCGGCGGCGGCTGGGCCACGCACGTGGGCATCCTCGAAGACCAGCTGAAGGGCGCGAAGCCGCGGCCTTTCTTCTCGACGCACGCGCGCGAGATGAAGGACTTCGAAAAGAGCCTCGCCGAAGCGCGCGTCTAGCTCAACCCCGGCTTGAGCGCTATCCTGCGCGGATGGCGCTCAAGCGCGCGAAGGGTTCGCCGGGCACGCTCGTCGTGCTCGAGCACTCCTCCAGGATCCTCAAGGGCAACCCGCTCGGCGATCCGCACGTGAGGAAGGTCGGCGTGTGGCTGCCGCCGCAGTACGACTCGAGTCCCAGGCAGCGCTTCCCGGTGCTCTACGACCTGGTCGGCTTCACCGGCTCGGGCCTCGCGCACGCGAACTGGAAGCCCTTCGGCGACAACGTCCCCGAGCGCGCCGCGCGCCTCATGCGCGAGCAGAAGATGGGGCCGGCGATCATCGTCTTCCCGGACTGCTTCACCGCGCTCGGCGGCAACCAGTACGTCAACTCCTCCGCGATCGGCGACTACGCCGACTACCTCACGCGCGAGATCATCCCGTTCGTCGACCGCGAGTTCCGCACCCTCGCGGGCCGGGAGCACCGCGGCTGCTTCGGCAAGTCCTCCGGCGGCTACGGCTCGATCATCCTCGGCATGAAGTACCCGCAGTACTGGGGCGCGGTCGCCGACCACTCGGGCGACGCCTACTTCGACTTCGTCTACTGGCACGACTGGCCGAACACGCTGGACGAGATCGCCAGGTTCCGCGCGCCCAAGCGCAAGGCCGGCGCCTACGACGCGCGCCGCGAGGCGCGCCGCAAAGGCCTCGCCCAAGGCCTCGACGACGGGCGCATCAAGCGCTTCCTCGCGCACGTGTGGAAGAAGGAAAAGCTCTCGGGCAAGGAAGTCCACGCCATCATGAACCTCTGCATGGCCGCCACCTACGATCCCGACCCGCGCGCGCCGAACGGCTTCCGCATCCCGTTCAACGCCGAGTCCGGCGAAGCAATCGAATCGCGCTGGCGCAACTGGCGCCGCCACGACCCGGTCAACCTCGTCGCGCGCTACCGCGCCAACCTCAAGTCACTGCGCGGCATCTACATCGACTGCGGCTGGCGCGACCAGTACCAGATCCACTACGGCTCGCGCATCCTCTCGCGGCGCCTCGCCGAGGCCGGCATTCGCCACCACTACGAGGAATTCGACGACGACCACTCCGACATCGACTACCGGATGGATGTCAGCCTGCCATTTCTCTACCGGGCGCTGCGCTGACCGTCCGCACACGCGGGCGATTCACTTGTCCTGCACGAATCCGATACGCCGCTTCGGCGCGGGCGGTGGCGGCGCCATGAGCTCGCGGATGGCGTCGAACACTACCTTGAACTGGCGGTCGTACTTCGATTCCAGGTCGTCGAGCCGGCGAGCCAGCTCCCGGTTGTGCCCGACCAGTTCGCGCAGGCGCACGAAGGCGCGCATGATTTCCACGTTCACCTGGACCGCCCGTTCGCTTTTGAGCACCGAGGAGAGCATCGCGACGCCCTGCTCGGTAAACGCGCAGGGCGGGTACTTGATGTTGCGTCCCCTCCCGCCCGCGCCTTTCAAGGTCACAATTTGTGACCTTGAACGTTCGGCCTCCTCCCAGGTCAGCCGGAACATAAAGTCGGCAGGGAAGCGTGCCGAGTTGCGCCTTACCGCCTGGTTCAGCGCCTTCACCTCGACTTCGTAGAGCCTGGCGAGGTCGGCGTCCAGCATGACCCGCTGGCCGCGCAGCAGCAGGATACGCGGCTCGATTGCTTGTCCGATTGTCCTTTTCGTCCCCATCCCATCCGGCACAACGCCTACCGCGCGCCCCGGGTTGACCGCCGCTGCGCTATCTTTGCGGCTGCGAACAACATTGGGGAAGGGGCATGCGCTGGGTCGCGCCGCCCGAGAAGAAGATCCGCAATTCACGGGCGACTTTCATCACCCGCGTGACGTGGGCGGGAATCAGGTCCGTCTCGTTCTCGCCTTCCGGAGTCCAAATTATCTCGGTGGTCATTTGAGAAAGGTGGAACCGGTCGATCGCCGTGTCAAGGCCATGCTGTGGCCGTGAAGTAAGGCCGAATCCACTTCGCCGCCGTCCCCTACCGTCCGGGGGCCTGTGCCGGCTCGGCGAGGATGCGCTTGGCGACGTGGAAGCCGTCGAGCGCGGCCGGCGCGCCGCAATAGACCGCGGCGTGCAGCAGCAGCTCCTTGATCTCGGCCCGCGTGATGCCGTTGCGCAGCGCGGCGCGCAGGTGGATTTCCAGCTCGCGCCCCAGCCGTGCTCGACGCCGACGGCAACAACGTCGAGGCGGTGTGCATGCGGTGAACCCGGCCGGCCGGGCTTCGCCGGGCGCAGCTGCAATCGCCTCCTGCTCAAGCTACAGTGCACGCTCGAGACGGGAGGAACGATGCCGCCGACAGAGGAGTTCGCCGAACGCGCGCTCGCGCGCCAGAAGGCCTGGGCGACCGGGCTGGTCGCGCTGTGCGTGGTCGTTTTCGTCGCCGCCCGATACGCGCGGCTGGATTACGTGGCGGCCTTCGCCCAGGCCGCCATCATCGGCGCGCTCGCCGACTGGTACGCGGTGGTGGCGCTGTTTCGCCACCCGCTCGGCCTCAGGCTGCCGCATACCGCGATCATTCCCGCCAACCAGGCGCGCATCGCCGACCAGCTGGGCGCGTTCATCGCGCAGCACTTCCTCGCGGGCGAGCGCGTGACCGAGAAGATCCTGCAGCTCGACCCCGCGGCCGCGGCCGGCCGCTGGCTGGCCGAGCCGGAGAACCGCGCACGCGCGGTGGCGCAGGCCGAGCGCGAGGCGCTGCGCGACGAGGTCGGGCTGCTCGAGCGGATCGAGGCGCTGCTCGCCGAGCCCGCCGCGCAGGAGGCGATCCGCGAGCGCATCCGCGCCGAGCTGCCCTCGCTCGCGCGCTTCTTCCAGGCCGACGCCTACCTGCTCGCGCGGCTCGGCGCCGCGGCGCAGTCGCTGGTCGCCGAAGTGCGCGCGGACGCGGCGCATCCCCTGCGCGCCGAGCTGCGCGGCTTCGTGCTCGGCGGCTTCGAGGAATTCCTCGAGGCCTCGGCCGGGCGGCTGCAGGGCGACGAGGAGTTCCGCGGCCGGCTGAACGGCTGGCTCGCCTCGCGCGCCGGCGCGCTCACCGAGCGCCACAAGCACGAGATCGCCGAGTTCGTCTCGGCGCAGGTCAAGTCCTGGGACGCGCGCAGCGCGGTGCGCGCGATCGAGCTCGCGATCGGCAAGGACCTGCAGTACATCCGCGTCAACGGCACGCTGGTCGGCGGCGTGCTCGGACTTCTCATCTTCAGCGCCACGGGAGCGATGTCCTGAGCGAAGACCGCGGCATCCGCGATTAGGCCGCGACGCCGAGGTTCACGTGTGCTCCTTGCCCCACTCGCGCAGCGCCCTCATGACCGGGCCGAGCGAGCGGCCCTTGTCGGTGAGGTGATATTCGAGGCGCGGCGGGCGCTCGTTGTAGAGCTTGCGCTCGATGAGTCCGCTCGCTTCCAGCGCCTTGAGCCGCGCCGAGAGCGTGTTCGGCGCCACGCCGGCGAGGGACTCCTGGAAGTCCTGGTAGCGGCGCGGCCCGTGCAGGAAGAGATCGCGCAGGATGAGCGGCGACCAGCGCTCGCCGATCAAGTCGAGCGTTCGCGCGACCGGGCACTGCTTCTGGCGATAGCTTCGCGTCACAGCCATGACTATAGGACTATAGGGGTTGACAACAAAAAAGCAAGTCACTACTATAAAAATAGCGACTACGATGGAGACGCCATGAACCCCGTCCGCTCCCCGCTCCTCCACGGCCCGATCACCGGCCAGCTGCTGCGCCTGGCGTGGCCCGTGCTCGTGGTGCTTGCGCTGCAGACCTTCGTCGGCGTAACCGAAACCTGGTTCGTCTCCTTCCTCGGGACCGACGCACTGGCCGGGGTCGCGCTGGTCTTCCCCGTGTTCATGCTGATGGCGATGATGTCCAACGGCGGCATCGGCGGCGGCGTGTCCTCGGCCGTGGCGCGCTCGATCGGCGCGGGCCGCCGCGCCGACGCCGACGCGCTGGTGACGCACGCCGTGGTCCTCGGCGCGGCCTTCGGCGCGCTGTTCACGCTCGGCGCCTGGCTCGGCGGGCCGGCGCTCTATCGGCTGATGGGGGGCGGGGGCGGCGCGCTCGGCAACGCCATGCTCTACTCGAACCTCGTCTTCCTCGCCGCGATCCCGTACTGGATCGCGAGCCTGCTGGCCGCGGCGCTGCGCGGTGCGGGCAACGTGCGCGTGCCTGCACTCGTCACGGCGGCGGGCTCGATCGCCACGCTCGGGCTGTCGCCGCTGTTCATCTTCGGCCTGGGCATGGGCGTCGCCGGCGCGGGCCTGTCCATGATCCTGTTCAGCCTCGGCTCGGTCGGCGCGCTCGCGCTGTTCATGCGCTCGTCGGCGAGCCCGGTGCGCTTGGCGCGCGTCCGCCTCGAAGGGCGCCTGTTCGCCGACATCCTCAAGGTGGGGTTGGTCTCGGCCATCGGCACGGTGGTGGCCAACACCTCTGTCGTCGTCGCCACCGCGCTGGTGGGCGCTTACGGCACCGACGCGATCGCCGGCTTCGGCATCGCGTCGCGCCTGGACTACGTGCTGGTGCCGCTGCTTTTTGCGCTCGGCACGGCCTCGGTGACCATGGTCGGTACCAACGTGGGCGCGGGCCAGCACGCGCGCGCGGTGCGCATCGCCTGGACCGGCGCCCTGATCTCGGCGCTCGCCGTGGGCGTCATCGGCCTCGTGGCCGCGCTCTTCCCGCAGGCCTGGATCGGCCTGTTCAGCCGCGAAGCGGCGGTGGCGGCCGCGGGCGCGTCGTACCTGACGCGCCTCGGGCCGTTCTACTGGCTCTACGGCGTGAGCATGGCGCTGTACTTCGCCAGCCAGGGCGCGGGCCGGATGGCCTGGCCGTTCGCGGGGGGCGTCGTGCGCCTGCTGTTCCTGATCGCGGCGGGCAGCCTGTACGGGGCGAGCTCGCTCGAGACGGTGTACTGGATCGTGGTCGCCGGCTTCATCCTCTTCGGCGGCATCATCGCCTTCGGCATGGCGAGCGGGCTGGCGTGGGGGCGGGCCTTTGCCGCGCGCCGCGCCCCGCAGCCGGTGCAAGCGCGGCTCTAGTGCGGCGCAGATCGTCCCGCCGCCGGCTCGGCGAGGATGCGCTTGGCGACGTGGAAGCCGTCGAGTGCGGCCGGCGCGCCGCAGTAGACCGCCGCGTGCAGCAGGAGCTCCTTGATCTCGGCGCGCGTGATGCCGTTGCGCAGCGCGGCGCGCAGGTGGATTTCGAGCTCGCGCGGGCGATTGAGGGCGATGATCATGGACAGGCTCATGATCGAGCGCATCTTGAGCGGCAGTCCGCCGCGCGCCCAGCTCGCGCCCCAGCCGTGCTCGGTGACGAAGTGCTGCACGTCGATGGTGAAGGCGTCGGCGTCGCGGAACGCCCGGTCGACGTAGTCCTTTCCCAGCCACCGGCGCCTGATTCTCAGTCCGTCCTCGTACGCCTTGCTGCGCCGTGCGGGCGCCTTGCGGGTCGCTGCCTTGGCCATCGCTTGCTCCTCGTGGTGTGAAATGATGGAGTCTGCCATGCGCGAAACGACTGCGTTGCATTCGCGCCCGGCATGGAAAAATTCGCGCTAGAGTCGCGCCCTCGTTTTCCGACCTGTACGCCACGATGAGCACTTCGAACCGCCGTGCGATGCTGTTCCTCCTCATACTGAGCGGGCTGATCATTTCGCTCTGCATGGGCCTGCGCCAGAGCCTGGGCCTGTTCATGCGGCCGCTCACGGTGGACCTCGGCATCTCGGCGGCCACGTTCGGCTTTTCGCTCGCGCTGCAGAACATCGTCTGGGGCCTGTCGCAGCCGTTCGTGGGCGCGCTCGCGGACAAGCACGGCGCGCGCCCGGTGCTGATCGGCACGGCGCTCGTCTACGCGCTCGGGCTCGCGCTGATGGCGTTCTCCGGGAGCGTGCCGGGCGGGCTGGAAGTCGCGGGGTTTCTCGCGGGCATCGGCACCGCGGGCACGGGATTCGGCGTGCTGATCGGCACGATTTCGCGCGCGACGCCGCCCGAGCGGCGCACGCAGACGGTCGGCACGGTGGCGGCGGCGGGGTCCCTGGGCACCATGGTGCTCGCTCCGCTGGGGCAGTGGCTGATCGGCGCCTTCGGCTGGCAGGCGGCGCTGTTGCTGTTCGCGCTGATTGCCTCCTCGATGGCGCTCATTGCCCTGCCGGTGGCGCGGCTCGCCCGGACGCTCGGCGCCGAAGGCGCGGGCGGGGGCGCCGTCGCGCAGTCGAGCCAGCCGCTCGGCGAGGCGCTGCGCGAGGCGATGAAGCATCGCGGCTTCATCTTCATGACGCTCGCCTTCTTCGCCTGCGGCTTCCAGCTCGTGTTCATCACCACGCACCTGCCCGCGTACCTGCAGATCTGCGGCGTGCCGCCGGGCGTGGGCGCGAGCGCGCTCGCGCTGATCGGCCTGTTCAACACGGTGGGCACCTACATGTTCGGGCAACTCGGCGCGCGCTACAGCCAGAAGCACCTGCTCGCGGCGATCTACCTGCTGCGCACGCTCATCATCATCGCGTTCCTGCTCGCGCCGATCAGCCCCACGTCGACGCTCGTGTTCGCCGCGGCGATGGGGTTCCTGTGGCTCGGCGTCGCGCCGCTCGTCACCGGGATCATCGGGCGGGTGTTCGGCCTGACGCACTTCAACACCCTCTACGGCATCGTGTTCCTCAGCCACCAGGTGGGCTCGTTCTTCGGCGCCTGGATGGGGGGCCTGGTGTTCGACTGGACAGGCAGATACGACGACGGCTGGGCGGCCCTGATCGTGATCGGCTTCGCCGCCTTCACGCTGCAATGGCTGATGGACGACCGCCCGCCGCCGGTGAGGAAGGGCCTCGGCGCCCCCATGCCGGCCGCGGCATAAGCTGGTGCCTGCGCAGGATCAAATGCCCCTTTTCACGGGTCCCGTGCTACATTTAGAGCCGCAGGATCTCAAGCATGCGAATACTCGTCCCTTCTACCGCCAAAAGCGGCTTCACAGTGGCAGTCAATTCCCTCCCTTGATCATCGTGCCCGAAGCGGGCTCGGACAGCCTCGCACAAACGCTTCAATTTCAGGAAAAGGAATGACATGCCAACAGGTACCGTGAAGTGGTTCAACGACGCGAAGGGTTTCGGATTCATTACGCCGGATGACGGCGGCAAAGATCTGTTCGCCCATCACAGCGCGATCCAGGCCTCGGGTTTCAAATCGCTGAAAGAAGGCCAGAAGGTCTCTTTCGACGTGACCCAAGGTCAGAAGGGCCCCGCCGCGGCGAACATCAAGCCGCTGTAAAGCCCCGCACTAGCGAGGCTGCTATAATGCGGCCTCGCAGTTGGACCCCATTAAAAGCTGGCCGCGGCCGGCTTTTTTGTTTCTGGAACCCCCAAGTGATCGTCGCCTCCGGCATTGCCATGCAGTTCGGGGCCAAGCCCCTTTTTTCGGACGTCTCCGTCAAGTTCGGCGGCGGAAACCGCTACGGCCTGATCGGCGCCAACGGCTGCGGCAAGTCGACGTTCATGAAGATCCTCGGCGGCGAGCTCGAGCCGAGCGCGGGCACGGTGGCGATCGACGCCCACGAGCGGGTGGGACGCCTGCGCCAGGACCAGTTCGCTTACGAGAACGAGCGCGTGCTCGACGTGGTGCTGATGGGCCACGCCGAGATGTGGGCGGCGATGCGCGAGCGCGACGCGATCTACGCCAACCCCGACGCGGGGGAGGAGGAGTTCCTGCGCGCGGCGGAGCTGGAGGCGAAGTACGCCGAGTGCGGCGGCTACACGGCCGAGGCGCGCGCGGGCGAGCTCCTGCTCGGGCTCGGCGTGCCGAGCGGGCAGCACCAGGGACCGATGAGCGCGGTGGCGCCGGGATGGAAGCTGCGCGTGCTGCTGGCGCAGGCCCTGTTCGGCGATCCGGACATCCTGCTGCTCGATGAGCCGACCAACAACCTGGACATCAACAGCATCCGGTGGCTCGAGGACGTGCTCAACCGCCGCACGAGCACCATGGTCATCATCTCGCACGACCGCCACTTCCTTTCCAGCGTCTGCACGCACATGGCGGACGTGGACTACGGCGGCATCCGCGTCTATCCGGGCAACTACGACGACTACATGGAAGCTTCGGCGCTCGCCAAGCAGCAGCTGGAGAAGGACAACGCCAAGGCCAAGGACCGCATCGCGGATCTCGAGGACTTCGTGCGGCGCTTCCGCGCCCACAAGGCGAAGGCGCGCCAGGCGACTTCGCGCATGAAGCAGATCGAGAAGCTCAAGGTGGAGGACGTCAAGCCCTCCAGCCGGCAGTATCCGTACATCCGCTTTCTGGTCGATCCCAAGGACAAGCTGCACCGGCTGGCGGTCGAGGCGAAGCACCTTTGCAAATCGTGGGGCGAGAAAAATCTCTTCCGGAACCTCGATCTCACCATCGAGGCGGGCGAGAAGGTGGCGATCATCGGCCCCAACGGCGTGGGCAAGACGACGCTGCTGCGCTGCCTGGCGGGGAACCTGCAGGCCGACGCCGGCAGCGTGAAGTGGGCCGAGAAGGCCGCTCCCGGCTATTGGCCGCAGGATGCGGCGGACGAGTTCCGCGGCGAAGGCAAGGACGTTAACGAGAGCCTGTCCGACTGGATGGGCCGCTGGCGGCGCCAGGACCGTGCCCAGGACGAGCAGATCGTGCGCGCGACGCTCGGCCAGCTCCTCTTCTCGGGCGACGACCAGAAGAAATCGCTCAAGGTGATCTCCGGCGGCGAGGCGCAGCGCATGATCATCGGCAAGCTCGTGCTCACCATGCCGAACGTGATGCTGCTCGACGAGCCGACCAACCACCTCGACATGGAATCGATCGAGTCGCTCAACACCGCGCTCGACAAGTACACCGGCACGCTCGTCTTCGTCTCACACGACCGCGAGTTCGTGTCGTCGCTCGCCACGCGCATCATCGAGCTGAGGCCCGGCGAGGCCGGCGGCCCGGCGCGGGTGATCGACTTCCGCGGCAGCTACGAGGACTACCTCGCCGGAGCGGGCGCGAGCGCGGCGCTGGCGGCCGCCTAGCGGCCCCCTCCCCCGGTTGACGTATTACGTGTAACGTAATACCCTTCCCGGGTGATCAAGTCCTTCCGGTCGCCCGAGGCGGAAGCGCTGTTCCAGGACCGGCCCGTCGCGCGCTTGCGTGCGATCGAGCGGCCGGCGCGGAGGAAGCTTCTTTACCTGAGCCAGGCGCGCACGCTGCAGGACCTGATGATGCCGCCCGGCAACCGGCTGGAGGCGTTGAAGGGCAACCGCAAGGGCCAGCACAGCATCCGAGTCAACGATCAGTGGAGGATCTGCTTTCGCTGGTCGGACGGACACGCGTATGACGTCGAGATCGTCGACTACCACTGACGGGAGAGGGCATGGCCGCCAAACTGCTTGAACCCATTCACCCCGGCGAAATCCTCTATGAGGAGTTCATGAAGCCGATGGGGGTGAGCATCAACGCGCTCGCGCGGGAGATCGCGGTGCCCCCCAACCGCGTCAGCGACATCGTTAACGGCAAACGTTCGATTACGGCAGATACCGCATTGCGGCTCGGCAAGTACTTCGGCGTGTCGCCGGAGCTGTGGCTGAGCCTGCAGGTGGATTACGACCTGCGGGTCGCCAAGCGCACGACCTGGCTGAAAGCCGAGCACCGAGTGCGCGTGCACAGCGCCTAGCGGGGCGCTCGCGCGTAATATCCTCCCGTGCCCGCCTACGACCTCCTAATCCGCAACGGCACCCTGATCGACGGCACGCGCGCGCCGCGCTACGCGGCCGACCTCGCGGTGAAGGACGGCCGCATCGCCGCGATCGGCAAGCTCGAGCGGGCGCGCGCGGAAGCGGAGCTCGACGCCTCGGGGCGCATCGTCGCCCCGGGCTTCATCGACGCGCACACGCACGACGACCGGTTGCTCCTCTCCGGGCCGGAGATGGCGCCGAAGGCGAGCCAGGGGGTGACCACCGTGATTGCCGGCAACTGCGGCGTGTCGCTCGCGCCGGCGCCGAACGGCATGCGAAGGCCCGTGCCGCCGCCGCTCGACCTGCTCGACGCCGAAGGCCAGTGGTTCCGCTTCCCCACCTTCGCCGCCTACGTCGAGGAGCTGCGCGTGCGCCCGGCGGCGACGAACTGCGCGCTGCTCGTCGGCCACACCTCGCTGCGCGTGCAGACGATGGATGCCTTCGAGCGGCCGGCGCGCGCCGCGGAAATCGCGCGCATGCAGGAGCTCGCCGACGAGGCGCTCGCCGCGGGCGCGATCGGCATCTCCACCGGGCTGTGGTACGAGCCGGCCGCCGCCGCCCCCACCGAGGAAGTGATCGAGGTGTGCCGCCCGCTCGCCAAAAGGAACGGCCTTTACTGCACGCACATGCGCGACGAAGGCGACCGCGTGCTCGAATCGCTGGAAGAAACCTTCCGCGTCGGGCGCGAGCTGGGCGTCCCGGTGGTGGTTTCGCACCACAAGGTGATGGGCGTGCGCAACCACGGCCGCTCGGCCGAAACGCTGCCGTTGATCGAAGCGCGCATGCACGGGCAGAAGATCGGCCTCGACTGCTACCCCTACCACGCCTCGTCGACGATCCTTTCGCGGAGCCGCGTCGGCGTCGCCTCGAAGGTGCTCGTTACCTGGTCCAAGCCCCATCCGGAGTTCGCCGGGATGGAGCTCACCGAGATCGCGCAGCAGATGGGCCTGAGCGCCGAGGCGGCGATCGACACGCTCCTTCCCGCGGGCGCGATCTACTTCTCGATGGATGAGGCCGACGTGCAGCGCATCCTCGCCTTCGAGCGGACCATGATCGGCTCGGACGGCCTACCGCATGACGCCGCGCCGCACCCGCGCCTGTGGGGCACGTTCCCGCGCGTGCTGGGGCATTACGCGCGCGGCCTGGGGCTCTTCCCGCTCGAGACGGCGGTGCACAAGATGACCGGCCTCACCGCGAGCACCTTCGGCCTCGCCGGGCGCGGGGTGCTGAAGGAAGGCTGCGCCGCCGACATCACCGTGTTCGATCCGGGAACGGTGGAAGAGGCGGCGAGCTTCGCGCGGCCGATCCAGCCGGCGAAGGGGATCGACGCCGTGATTGTCAACGGCGCGATCGTCTGGCGCGAGGGCGGGCCCACCGGCGCGCGCCCGGGGCAAGTGCTCGCCAGGTCCTAGCCGAGCATCCCGGTGACCAGGGATGCTGTCCGACAAGTGTATCCACTATGTGCGCTACCGCACAGAAATACATAGCCGATAGCGCCACAGTTCTTGCGGCAGGCAGTTGGCATGTAGATCCGACAGCCGCTGTTTGTCTTTTTGTCCCTTGCATACGTGTCTCCTCCTTCCCCTTATCGCGTATGTGGGAATCCGGCCCCGCCTTCCCCGGCGGGGTCTCTTTTTTTGATCGGCGCCATGCCATACAGCGGACTGCCCGTGCCGTGGTAGACCTTCGCAAAGACTGCGCGCAGGTCGCGCAGATATGGGGTGGCAGCCAGGAGTCCTTGGTGCCGCTTTCCGTGGCGGCAGCGTTCACATTCCACCAGACGCGTCGCAACGACGAAGAACTGCTGTCCGCGCACGAATACGCCTACGCGCTGGACATTGCCGCGGCTGCGCTCGCCTGCCTCGTCCCCATCTACACGACGGATGGACGAGGAGAGCAGATTCCCGTATCGATAGACCTCGCGAAGCAAAGATTTTGCGGCGGGGCGACCAAGGTTCATTGCGTCGATGGCGCGATCGTCGCGCCGCTCTCCATCGTTCGCAGCGATGTGCTTCCCGCGCTCATAGCCATCGAACGCACCGGCATCGAATACGTGGCACCCCGGCGCGTGATATGAGGCGCAAGAGCCGGTCCTCCGCTGCGGCAAATGCCGTAAGGAACCGCATCCTCAGCGCGCTCCTGCGCACCGACTACAGGCGCCTGGTCGCCAAGATGGAGCATGTCGAGCTGGCTCGCGGCGCGGTCCTATATCGAGCCGGGCAGGACATCGAGTACGTGTACTTCCCGGAGGACGCCGTGGTCGCCATGGTGAACACCACGCAGGACAACCGCACCGTCGAGGTCGGCGTCATCGGCAGGGAAGGAATGACGGGCATCAATATCTTCCTGGGCGGCCTCAGAACGCCCGAAAAGGCCATCGTGCAGCTTTCCGGCGGCGCGCTGCGAATGAGATCCAGGGACCTGCAAGCGGAGCTTCAGTTCGGCAGCCCGCTGCAGCGCGTGCTGATCCACTACACGCAGGTGCTCCTGGCCGTGATCAGCCAACTGGTCGCCTGCAGCCAGCACCATAGCGTGGAGCAGCGCGTCGCGCGCTGGATATTGACGATGCACGACTACGCCTATCCGAACGAATGCGTGATGTCGCACGAGTCCATCGCCGCGATGCTGGGAGCGCGTCGGTCCGGAGTCTCGACCGCCGCCGCCGGCCTTCGGGACGCCGGGTTGATCCGCTATCAGCGCGGCCGCATCAGCGTTCTCGATCAGCGAGGGCTCGAGCGAAAGTCGTGCGAGTGCTATCGCTTCATAAGAAAGCAGTACGGAGGCCTGCGCACTCGAGTACCGCGCCTGCTGGCGATCTGACGTAAGGTTTCCGGCGTGCCGGAAGTCTCTCAGCTCGAATCCGTGATGCGGTATCACGAGCGCACGAAGCATCACTTCAGCCGCTATGCCGCCGGGCCGGGGCGGCTGGAGTGGGCGAACCAGCCGGATCCGTTCCGGCGCTACGAAGGCGCGACGCTCGCGCGCCTGCCGCTGCTTGGGGCGGGCGAGGCGCCGCGCTCGCCGTCGTACGACAGCCTGTTTGCGCCGGGTGCCGTGGCGGGGGAGGCGGTCACGGTCCGGACGCTGTCGCGGTTTTTCGAGTACTCGCTCGCGCTTTCCGCCTGGAAGCAAGTGGGCGGGACACGCTGGGCGCTGCGTGCGAATCCCTCCAGCGGCAACCTTCATCCCACCGAGGGCTACGTGCTGATCGGCGCGCTGCCCGGAGTCGCCGAGGCGGCCGGGCTGTTTCATTACGCGCCGAAGGAGCACGCTCTGGAGCGGCGCGCCGATTGCCCGCAGGCGCTGTTCGCGCGCCTGATGCGCGGGATGCCGCCGCGCGCCTTCCTGATGGGGATGTCGTCGGTTTACTGGCGCGAGGCGTGGAAGTACGGCGAGCGCGCGTTCCGCTACTGCCAGCACGACGCGGGCCACGCCCTCGCGGCGCTGCGCATCGCGGCGGCGGCGCTCGGCTGGTCGGCGGTGGTGCTCGAGGGCCTCGCCGACGAGACGATCGAGACGCTGCTCGGCCTGGACCGCGATCCGGACTTCGCGGGCGCGGAGCGGGAGGACGCGGAGCTTGTCATGGCCGTCTGGCCGAACGCTGCGGCAGCGGGCGCGCAGCACGGCGCCGCGCTGACGCTCGGCTTGGAGCCCGAAGCGGTGCGCGAGCTCGCGCGCCAGCGCTGGCACGGAAAGGCGAACCGGCTGAGCCCGGAAGCGCCGATTCCATGGGAGATCATCGGCAGCGTGGCGGCCGCGTCGCGCAAGCCGCAGGGCGAGGCGCGCACGCTCAATCTTCCCGGGCCGTCCGCGCAAAAGCCGCATCCCGACGCCGGTCCCGCGGCGGGGACGATCATCCGCCAGCGTCGCAGCCTCGTCGCCTGCGATGGCAGGACGTCGATTCCGGCGGCGCGCCTCTACCGCATGCTCGCGCGCGTGATGCCGCGCGTAGAAGAGGAGGTGCTGCGCCGTCCCGTGCCCTGGGACGCGATCCCCTGGGCGCCGGCGATGGACCTTTGCCTGTTCGTGCACCGCGTGGAGGGCGTCGAGCCCGGCCTCTACGCGCTCGCGCGCGATCCCGGCAGGCTGGGCAAGCTCAAGGAGAGCATGCGTGGCGAGTTCGCGTGGGAGGCGCCGCCGGGCTGTCCCGTGGACCTGCCGCTTTATCTCCTCGAGCGCGGCGATGCGCGGCAGCTGGCGGCGCAGCTGAGCTGCCACCAGCAGATCGCGGGCGAGGGCGCGTTCTCGCTCGGCATGATCGCCGAGTTCCGGGAGACGCTCGTGGCGCACGGGCCGTGGTTCTACCGGCGCCTGTTCTGGGAGGCGGGCGCCATCGGGCAGCTGCTCTACCTCGAAGCGGAAGCGGCCGGCGTGCGCGCGACCGGCATCGGCTGCTTCTTCGACGACCCGGTGCACCAGGTCTTCGGCTTCAGCGGCCTTGCCTTCCAGTCGCTGTACCACTTCACCGTCGGCGGCGCGGTGGACGATCCGCGACTGACGACGCTGCCCGCCTACGGCGACCGCTCGATGCGACGCTCTGCCTAGAATCCGGGGCGTAAACTCACCCCAGGCATGAAGACCATCCTCATCACCGGCGCGGCGGGCGACGTCGGCACGTACCTGCGGCGCGAGCTCGCGGGCAAGTACGCGCTGAAGGTTTCCGACCTGCGCCCGCTGAAGAAGATCGACAGGGCCGAGCAGTTCGTGCGCGCCGACATCTCGAAATTCGCCGATGCGCTGCGCATCACGAAGGGCGTCGATGCGGTGGTGCACCTCGGCGGCTATTCGGTCGAGGGCCCGTGGCAGGACATCCTCAGCGCGAACATCGTCGGCTGCTACAACATGTTCGAGGCGGCGCGCCGCAACGGCGTGAAGCGGATTCTCTTTCCGTCGTCCAACCACGCGACCGGCTTCTACCGCCGCGACCGGAAAATCGACCATCAGGTCTATCCCAGGCCCGATGGCCGCTACGGCGTGTCCAAGGTCTTCGGCGAGGCGCTCGGCAGCCTCTACGCCCACAAGTACGGCATGGAGGTGTTCTGCATGCGGCTCGGAAACGTCGGGCCGGGGCCGATCGACAAGCGGCGCCTATCGCTCTGGCTCTCGCCGCGCGACCTGGCGCAGCTGGTGATCATTGGCCTCGAGCATCCGGACATCCGCCTCGAGATCGTCTACGGCGTGTCGAACAACACGCGCAGCTGGTACGACAATTCGAACGCGCACCGGCTCGGCTACCGGCCGCACGACGACTCAGAAGCCTTCGCCGCCGCGGTGCTCGCACGCGAGAAGCCGGGCGATCCGACGGCGGAGCTCTACCAGGGCGGCGCGTTCGTCGTCGCGGAGGAGATTCCGAACCCGGCGCCCTTGCCGCGAAGATCGAAATCGAAGAAGCGCAGGTGAGCGGCTGCGCCAGGCATCAAATTAGTTTCATTGACCCGCTGCACCCCGACCTGTATAACGGTTGGGCAGGATTCTCAAGCAGTGAAGTAGCTGGTCCGCCTTGGCGTTCGCGCTGTGCCCATCAGGTAGTTCCCTTCCTTGAAGTTCCCGCAGGGCCCATCGGGCTCCTTATCAACTTTCGAGGAAACGCACATGAGCACAGGTACCGTGAAATGGTTCAACGACGCCAAGGGCTTCGGCTTCATCACGCCGGAGGACGGCGGCAAGGATCTCTTCGCCCACTTCTCGTCGATCCAGGGCGAAGGCTTCAAGACGCTCGCCGAGAACCAGAAGGTGCAGTTCGAGACCGCCGAAGGGCCCAAAGGGCCGCACGCGATCAATATCCGGTCGGCGGAGTGATTTCTCCGACGAGCGCAAACGAAGCCCGGGAAACCGGGCTTTTTTGTTTCATGTTCGGCTAGGACGGAAATCATGCAGAAATTCCAGCGCGCGCGGGTCGAGCTGTGGACCCGCGAGAAGATCGAGTCGTTGACCACGGAAGAGGTGCGCCAGCTGCACGCCAATGCACTGCGCCTGGCCGAAACCGAGATCGCGGCGGTGTGCGACGAGGTGCTCGACGCGCGGCCCCGCGGGCGGCCGCCGGCGCCACGCAAGCCCAGGCCGAAAGGCGAGGCGCGGCACCTGGTGTCGCGCACGCAGGCGCTCGGGCTGCGCGGCGTCACTCTGCGCAACCCGTTCTGGAGCCGCGGCGGCGTGAGGCCGAGCGACGGCACAGTGGTGCTGGTGCTGTGGGCCGACGACGTGAAGGCGGCCGAGGGCGCGTGCCAGTACCTGCTCTGGGCGCCGAACGTCGAAGGCTCGCGCCCCTGGTCGGATTCGCCCGGAGGCCGGGAACGGCTGGAGCATTGCAAGAGCGCCGTGGAGCGCGGCACCGCCGAGGGCGTGCTGGTCTACGGCGAGCGCATCGAAGGCGCGCTGCCCGAGGACAAGGCGCGCAGCGTCGCAGGCGCGGATCCCGACATGGTGCTGCAGCTGCGCGTGGAGAAGCGCGCGGACGAATACTGGGCGACCTGGGGCGGCAAGGCCCTCGCGCAGATCTGAATCTCACGACTTTGGGAGACGCCGGTCGCATGCAGAAGCTCGCGGTTTGGAGACGGCAGGAGCAGCAACTGGTCGAACGCTGGAACGCGGCCATCGAGCGTCATCGCGTGGTCCATGAAGAGCTCTCGGCCCGCCGGGTCGCGCAGGGGAACGGCGCGCCCGACGACGAGCTGGTGCTCAAGGTCCGGGCCGCCCAGGCGGAGATCGAGGCGCTCAGGCGCCAGGTCGCCCGCTTGAAGCGCGAGTTCATTTCCGGAGAGCGCTTCTAGCCAGCGAAGGCGAGGCTGCCTGTCGAAGCGGGGCGGCTCCGAACGTCATTGTCCAGCGGCGCATAATGCCCGCGACGACGCGACAAGGAGACCGCCATGCAATACATGCTGCTGATCTACGGCAACGAAAGGCAGATGCAGTCCCGCAGCCAGGCCGACAACGAGGCGACGCTCGCCGCCTACACGGCCTACGGCGAGGCGCTCAGGAAAGCGGGGGTCATCGTGGGCGGCAACCGGTTGAAGCCCTCCGAGGCGGCGACCTCGGTGCGCACGGTCAACGGCAAGACCCAGGTGCTCAATGGCCCCTACGCCGAAACCAAGGAACAGCTCGGCGGCTATTTCATGATCGAGGCGCCCGACCTCGATGCGGCGATTTCCTGGGCTTCGCGCTGCCCCGGCGCGAGCCACGGCACGGTGGAAGTGCGCCCGATCTGGACAATGTGAGCGAAGAACCCGTCCGGCTGGCGGCCGAGGCGGTCGCGCGCCGCAGCTACGGCAAGCTCGTGGCCTACCTCGCCGCGCGCACGCGCGACGTCGCGGGGGCCGAGGACGCCCTGTCGGAGGCCTTTGCCGCGGCGCTCGCCGACTGGCCGGCGAGCGGAATTCCGCGCGTGCCCGAGGCGTGGCTGCTGACGGTGGCGCGCCGCAAGCTGATCGACGCCGCCCGGCGCCGGCAGACCGGCGAGCAGGCCGCGGTCGAGCTGCTGCTCGCCGCCGAGCCCGCCGCGGGCGACTCCGCCGCGGATTTCGAGATTCCGGACGACCGGCTGCGGCTGATGTTCGCCTGCGCGCACCCGGCGATCGACGCCGGCGTGCGCGCGCCGCTCATCCTGCAGACGATCCTCGGCTTCGATGCCGTGACCATCGCCTCCGCCTTTCTGGTCTCGCCGACCGCGATGGGCCAGCGCCTGGTGCGCGCGAAGAACCGCATCCGGCTGGCCGGCATCCCGTTTCGCGTGCCCGAGATGGACAATCTGCGCGAGCGCCTGGACGCGGTGCTCGAGGCGATCTACGCGGCCTACGCCGAGGGCTGGTCCGATCCGGCGGGCACGGCGGCGCGCAGGCACCAGCTTTCCGAGGAGGGCATCTGGCTCGGCCGCCTCGTCGCCACGCTCCTTCCCGACGAGCCCGAGGCGCTGGGGCTCGTCGCGCTCATGCTGCACGCCGAGGCGCGGCGCGACGCGCGCCGCGACGCCGCGGGCGACTACGTGCCGCTCGACGAGCAGGATCCCGCGGCCTGGAACGGCGCGCTGATCGACGAGGCCGAGGCGCTGCTGCTGCGCGCGAGCCGGCTGGGCGCGATCGGCCGCTTCCAGCTCGAAGCGGCGGTGCAGTCGGCGCATGCGGCGCGGCGCCGCAGCGGGCTCACCGACTGGGCGGCGATCGAGCGGCTCTACGACGCGCTGCTCGCGATCACCGCGTCGCCGGTGGTGGCCATCAACCGCGCGATCGCGCGCGCCGAGACGCAGGGACCCGCTGAGGGCCTCGCCGCGCTCGACGCGCTCGTCGCCGACACGCGCCTGCTCGATTACCAGCCGTACTGGGCGGCGCGCGCCGCGCTGCTCGCCAAAAGCGGCCGCGGCGCGGACGCGGCGCAGGCCTATCGGCGCGCGGTCGGCCTGGAATCCGACCCCGCCGTGCGCCGCTTCCTGCAGCGGCGGCTCGCCGAGCTCGCTACCTGACGGCGTCCTCGTCGAACAGGTGCCACACCGCTTCGATCACGAGCCACGCAATCGGCAGGAGGCCGACCGACATCACCAGCGGGTCGTCGGCTGCTGCCGCGAGCGTGAGCATTATGGATGCGGCCGCGGTCGTCGCTGCGGCGCGAGCGAGGCGCATGGGCAAGAACTTGTGTTGCCTGCGTGCAGCGGAGATTTCCCGCGGTTCGTCGGCCGCCGCGGGTTGTGCTCCGGTGCTCAGTCGAGTCGTCGTCATGGTGTCCTCCGGGCATCGCTGCGGAGAACATTGTTCGCGCCTTGCGCGCGTCTGGAAATCGCGCAGACGCGCTAACGCGTTCGCGCTAACCCCTCGGCGGCCGTTCGGGGTATGGGTTAGATTTGCGCGCCTGTATGGTCTTTGAACGGAGAAAACGTGACAAAGGAATTCGTCGCCGAGGTCAACGCCATGCCGGGCTGGGTGAGTGAGATGGGTATCATGATTCTCACCGCCACTGCCGAGGAAGTGACCTGCGAGTGGGAAGTGTGGATACGCGATGAACAGGAACAGCTCGTGGCGCAAGGACGCGTGCGCCTCCTGTGCGCCGACGAAACCCGCGCGCTCGGCTGAGTCGGGCGCCGGACGATCCTAGAACCGAAGCTGGCCGTACCCGATGAAGCTGTTCATGCGCCAGCCGATCCGTCCGTGAAAGTCGCCCTTGTTCACGTCTACCTGAAGGTCGGCCAGGCTGTAGCCAAGTCCCAGACCGAAGTTCCGCGTGACCATGTAGTCGGTCGAGACCCCGGCGTAGTAGACCCGGCCGTCCACATCGCCGATGTTAGCCTTCATCGCTTCACCGAACAGCGAGGCGGTCCAGCGCGGGTTCAGGAAATAGTCCAGGCGGGCGCCGAGCACGGGCAGGGGGGCAGTGGTGCTTTTATCGACGTTGATCGCCGGACTGGTCGCGTTGAAATTGAACTTGAAGTTGGCACCGTACAGTCCGGCCAGCCCCGAAAATTCGAGACGATCGTTCTTGATGAACGAGTATTGATAGTTGACGATGAAGAATTGGGTCTTGCTCTCGGCCGACAGGGTAGTGCCGGCGGGCACGACGTTGTCACCCAGCTGTACGTCCTGGGTCGTCGTCTTGCTGGCGCTTCGCTCGATGGCGAACGTCTGGATGCCGATGCGGTGCTTGGCGGCGAAGCGCCACGTTGCCTCACCGAGGAAGCTCGAGGGGTGTTTGTCCAGTCCCGCGTTCTCGAGGTCAATCTCGCGGCTCTGGCCACTTGAACCGTCGAGGCGGAAGGTGGTGTTGTTTTGGTTGAAGATGCCGCCAAGATTGATCTTGAAAGTTTCTTCGCCCTGTTTTATCAGCTCTTGATCGGCCCAAGCCCGGCCGCTCGTGCCGAGCGCCAGCATGGTCAAAGCGGCGAGGCCGAACGCATGCACGCCAGCTTTCCAGCGGGTCCTGTTCACGTTTGCTCCCTCCGTCACGAGCATAGGCTAGGTGCCAGCCCCGCGCGCACTTTGCGTTAGGTCAATTAGGGCCCTTATTTCGTTGAGAGGTGTTACATCGCCGTGGCCTGTTCCTTCGCGAGCCGGCAGCCGTTGATGCGCCAGGCGCCGTTCTTCTGGCGCTCCATCGGGTAGTACGCGACCCAGGCGTGGCCGTCTTCGTCCGTCATGTGGACGGGCTGCACCGCCTCGCGCTGGACCACGTAGGCGGTGTCGAAGCGCACGGACTGCGGGCGGTAGACGACCGGGTATTTGGCGCGCACCATCTTCATGAATGCCGCCGGGGTGCCGAAGGTGCGGCGGATGCCGGGGGCGGCGTAGGCGAAGGCGCGCGCGGCGTCGTCGCGGCGGAACGCTTCGAGCTGGGCCTCGATCACCTGGCGCACGGCGCGGGCGTCGGCCGTGGGCAGCGGCTGCTGCGCCGCCGCGACGAGCGGGACGAGGGCGAGGAGCAGGGCGCGCAGGACATTTCGCACGATGTCGCCAAGCATACCGTCAGGTTAAGTTGTTCACGATCCCCTTCCCGGTAAACGGTTAAGCTAGTGCCCGAATTCCCGTGATTGCAGGAGGGATGCCGTGACCGAACTCGTCGCCGTGGATCGCCTGGAAGTGCTGGTGCTGGTCGACAACGTGACCGACAGCCTGTCGACGACGCCGAAGAACGTGATTCCGGAGTGGACGGGCCTGGTGACCGGCGGGCGCATGCACATCCTGTCGGGCGGGGCGATCTGCTGCGCGCACCACGGGCTGTCGCTCCTCATCACGGTGCACGTCGGCGAGCAGGCGCACACGCTGCTGCTCGACGCGGGGCCGGAAGGCGCGACGTTCCTGAGGAACGCCGGCATCCTCGGGGTGGACTTCGGCAAGATCGAAGCGGTGGTGCTGTCGCACGGCCACTGGGACCACGCGGGCGGGCTGCCTGCGGCGATCGAGGCGATCGCGCGCGGCCGCGGCCCGGACGCGACGGATTGCTACGTGCACCCGGGGATGTTCGTGCAGCGCGCGACGCAGCGGCCGACGGGCGAGATGATCGTGCACGAGCCGGTGCCCGATCCGAAGCTGCTGGCGGAAGCCGGGGCGCGGGTGGTCGAGACGCGCGAGCCGCAGCTGATCGCCGGCGGCGCGTTCTACCTGAGCGGCGAGATCCCGCGCAAGACGTCCTACGAGGTCGGACTTCCCGGCCACATGCGCCGGGCCGCGGACGGAAGGTCGTGGGAGCCCGATCCGCTCCTCATGGACGAGCGCTTCGTGTCGGTGCGCGTGAAGGATCTGGGCCAGTTCGTGTTCACGTCGTGCTCGCACGCCGGGGTGATCAACGTGCTGAACCATGCCAGGGAGTGCTTTCCGAAGGTGCCGCTGTACGGCGTGATGGGCGGATTCCACCTCTCGGGCGTGACCGAGAAGGCGATCCCCGACACCGTCGCGGACCTGAAGAAGCTCGGCCTCAAGATGCTCGCGCCCGGACACTGCACCGGCTGGCGCGCGGTGTCGGTGATGGCGCGCGAGTTCGGCGGCGAGCTCGCGCCCTCAGCGGTGGGCAAGCGCTACCTGATCGACCGGCGCAGCTCGCCTAGGCGCGCTCCTCGCGCCAGCGCGCCGCCTCCGCGCGGATCGCGCCGATAAGCGTCTGCAGCGCGGGGCCCGGCGCGGTGTCGGCGCGCAGCGTGAGGCCGATCGGCTCCTCGGTGCCTGCGGTCGGCAGCGGAACGCGCGCGAGCAGCCCCGCGGCGAGGTCGATCTCGACCGCGCCGATCGGCGCGAACCACACCATGTCGCTCGCGCGCGCGAGCGCGCGGGCGAAGGACACCGACAGCGTCTCGACGCGATCCTCCGGCACGGCGAAGCCGTGCGCCGCGAGCAGGCTCTCCGCGCTCTGGCGGATGGTGGTGCCCGGAGTGGCGACGATCGCCGGGTAGCGCAGCACGCGCTCCAGGCCCGCGTCGCGCTCGACGAGCAGCGGGTGGTCCGGATGCACGACGAGCGCGAGCGCATCGGCGTACAGGTGCTCGAAGGTGAGGCCGGTCATGTGCTGCGGGTCCGACAGGCGCGCGAGCGCGAGGTCGAGCTCCCGGTGCTGCAGCTGGGCGAGCAGCTGCGCGTTCGGCCCGCTCGCCACGCGCAGCAGCACGCCGGGCAATTCGGAGCGGAAGCGCATCACCGCCGGCGGCGCGAAGCACGGCGCCACCGAGGGCAGCACCCCCAGGCGCAGCACGACGCCGCCGCGGCGCCGCGCCTGGGCGAGGCTGTCGACGCCCTGCTGCAGCGCGCTTACGCTCGCGCGCGCGTGGCGCAGGAACACTTCGGCCGCCGCGGTCGGCACGGCCCCCTTCCGGCCGCGCCGGAACAGCGGCACGCCGAGGATCTCCTCGAGCTCGCGCAGCGTCTTCGATACCGCGGGCTGGGTGATCGCCAGGCGCTCGGCCGCGCGCTGGATCGAGTGCTGCTCGGCGACGGCGAGAAAGCATTGCAGGTGGCGCAGCTTGATACGGCCGTCGAGCATGGGAAATATAACGAACCGTTATGTTGAGAGCGACGAAAGCTCAATATACATAACTTTTCGTGCCGGCTAAATTCTTTGACCTCAATCACGAGGAGCCGCCTCATGGCCGCCGTCACCCCGCTCACACCCCAGCTCGCGCCGCGCGACTGGGCGAGCCATCCGCCCTACGTCTATCCCGGCTACAAGTCGACCGTGAAGCGCGGGCCCACGCGCCCGCTCGTGCCGCTCGCGCGCTCGCTCGCCGAGCGCCGCGCGCCGGTGTACGGCCACGAGGACATCGGGCCCCTGGACCACGACCTGACGAAGAACGCGGCGAAGAACGGCGAGCCGCTCGGCGAGCGGATCGTCGTCACCGGACGGGTGCTGGACGAAAGCGGCCGGCCGGTGGCCAACACGCTGGTGGAGATCTGGCAGGCGAACGCGGCCGGGCGCTACGTGCACAAGGTCGACCAGCACCATGCGCCGCTCGATCCGAATTTCCTCGGCGCGGGGCGCTACCTCACCGACGCGCAGGGGCGCTACCGCTTCCTCACCATCAAGCCGGGCGCGTACCCCTGGGGCAACCACCCGAACGCGTGGCGCCCGAACCACATCCACTTCTCGCTCTTCGGCGGCTACTTCGCGAGCCGCCTGGTGACGCAGATGTACTTCCCGGGCGACCCGCTGCTCGCGTACGACCCGATCTACCACGGCGCGCCGGCGGGCGCGCGCGAGCGCCTCGTCTCGCGCCTCAACCTGGAGGCGGCCGGCGAGCCGGGCTTCGCGCTCGGCTTCGAGTTCGACATCGTGCTGCGCGGCACGCGCGAAACCCCGATGGAGGCATGAACATGGCGCTCAGGCAGACTCCCTCGCAGACCGTCGGCCCGTACTTCGCCTACGGCCTGACCCCGGAGCAGTACGGCTACGACTACAAGAGCCTGTTCGGTCCGGTGCTCGCCGAGCCGCAGGCTCCCGGCGAGCATATCCGCCTCACCGGGCGGGTGTTCGACGGCGACGGCGTGCCGGTGAACGACGCCATGATCGAGATCCTGCAGGCCGATTCGCGCGGGCGCTACGTCGAATCGCGCGCGGAAGCGCAGGCGGCCGGCTTTCGCGGCTTCGGCCGCTGCGGCACCGGCACGCACGCGTCGCTGCACTACTGGTTCGACACCGTGAAGCCGGGCAGCGCCGGTGCCGGCGAGGCGCCGCACATCGACGTCATCGTCATGATGCGCGGCACGCTTAGCCACGCCTTCACGCGCGTGTACTTCGAGGACGAAACCGAGGCCAATGCGCGCGACTCGGTGCTCGCGGCGCTGCCGGCCGAGCGCCGCGCGACGCTCGTCGCCAGGCGCGAGGCGCAGCCCTGCGGCGCGACCTACCGCTTCGACATCCGCATGCAGGGGCCGAAGGAGACGGTGTTCTTCGACCTGTGAACGGCCGCTAGCGGAAGCGGTAGACGACAATCTTGTCGGCGCCGGACTCGGGGGTCCACACCTCGCCCTTGCGGCCGTGGATCTGGCGCACGTTCGGCCGCCGGCTGGTCGAGCGGTGGGTTTGGAACTTTCCGCTCGCCGGGTCGAAGCGCAGCATGGTCTGCGACGACCACTCGGAGGCCCAGACGCGGTCGTGTTCGTCGACGTACACCGCGTACACGCGCGGCGCCTCGCCCGGCGCTTTCCACTCCGTCCAGCGACCGCCCGAGGGATCGTAGCGCGCGAGCTGGCCGGCGTTCCATTCGGCGATCCAGAGCCTGCCCTGCGAATCCGGCCACACGCGGCGCGCGCCCTGGCGCGCGGTGGGCGGCTCGAGGACGGTCGCGCTTCCGCTCGCCCGGTCTATGCGGCCGAGGTATGAGCCGGCGAGCGAGACGTAGTACACCGCTTCGCTCGTCGCCTGGATCCCGTAGGGGCCGACGCCGCGCGGCGCGTCGAACACCTTCAGCGCCCCGTTTTTCGGGTCGAGCCGTCCGTAGACGCCGCTTTGCCCCGTAAACCACAGCGTTCCCGTCCGATCGAACACCGCGGTGTTCAGGTTCGCGTTGTCCGCTGCGGCGGGCAGGGGAAAGGCCTTCACGCGCTTCGATTGCGGGTCGACGCGCACGATCGCGTTCTGCCCGCTGTCGGTGAGCCACACGCCGCCGTCCGGGCCGAGGATCACGCCGTGGGGCGCGGAGCCGCGTCCGAGCCCGATCAGCTCGACCTTGCCGCTCGCCGGATCGAGACGGCCGAGCTGGCCGCTCGCCTGCGCCGAGAACCACACCGGCCCGCCGGGCGCCGGGTCGGCCCACACGTCATGCGCGCCGAGCCCCGGCGGCAGCGGGTATTCCTGCACCGAAACCTGGGCGACCGCTGCGCACGCCGCCAGTGCGCAGCACGCACCGAGCAGGGCGCGCCGCACCCGCACCCGCTCAGGCCTGGCGCTGCTGCCAGTCGGCGCGGCGGAAGCGCTTGCGCCGGGTCGGCGCCGAGACCCCGCGCGCCGCGAACTCCTGCAGCCGCTTGATCACGGCGCGGGCGACGTCGCCGGGCAGCGCGCGCGCCACCGCGTCGAAGCGCCCCGCGATGTCCTCCGCCCTGAGCAGGTCGGTGCCGTCGTGGAAGTAGCCGCGCTCACGGTCCCAGACGACCGCGCGCTCGGTGGAGTCGAGCCCGTAGCACAACTGGAATCCGTCGAGCTTGCCGTCGTTCGACTGCGATACGAACAGATCGAAGTAATCGTCGTGGAACCAGCGCCGCCGCGTCTGCGGCTTTTCCTGTGTCAATCCCAGAATTTCGCGCATCGTATTCCGTCGCCCCGTGTCTTCGGTTACTCCTCCTGTGGTCAGTGTACCGCAAGCCGGGGCCGCTAGAATGCGCCACTTCCACCTCCACCCCGGAGCGGCACCCCCATGAACATCTCGATGTACCAGGCGAGCGCACCGCGCTTCCTGAACATGCTCGGCAACCTGTCGGCGATGCTCGACAAGGCGCAGGCCTACAGCGACCTCAAGCAGCTCGACGCGGTAACGCTGCCCAACTGCCGGCTGTTCCCAGACATGCTGCCGCTCCTGCGGCAGGTCCAGATCGCCTGCGACAACGCCAAGGGCGCGGTGGCGCGCCTCGCCGGGGTCGAGAACCCGCGCCACGAGGACACCGAGAAGACCCTCTCGGACCTGAAGGCGCGCATCGCCAGGACCGTGCAGTTCGTCGAGGGTTTCACGCCCGCGCAGATCGACGGCAGCGAGGAGCGCGAGATCGTGCTCAAGCTCGGCAAGACCGAGGTGAAGTGGCGGGGCATGCAGTACCTGCTCGGCTTCGCGCTGCCCAACTTCTACTTCCACGTCGTCACCGCCTACGACATTCTGCGCCACAACGGCGTGGAGCTCGGCAAGCGCGACTATATCGGCAATCCCTAGCGAGCGGCGCCGCGCGGCCCGAGGAACAGCCAGATCAGAAACCCGAACACGGGCACCGCCACGACCACCAGCGTCCACAGCACTTTCTTGCCGTTGGACTCCGCGCTCTGGAAGATGTTGAGCACCGCCCAGATGACGGCGGCGAGGAAGATCAGGCCCAGCAGGCCGTTGACCTGGATGCTCATGCGGACTTGAGGTAAGGGGCCGGTAGCAGGTCCTGCGCCAGGTACTGGCGCCGGTAGGTTTCGAAGGAAACGCGGTCGGCGTCCTCGATCTGCTTCTGTTCCGCGATCGAGTCGGCGGCCATCCGGTCGAACGCGGCCTGCGCGCCGGGGGCGAGCGGGAGCCGCTTGAGCGCGTCGCGGTGGCGCTCGGACTGCGCGCCGGCGAACGCGAGGTACGAGCCGCCGTGCGCCTCGCGCACGTCGCGCAGCACGCGCGCCGAGGGTACGAGCGAAGGCTCGGCGAGCGCCGCCCGGGCGGCCGTGAGCGCCGCTTCATAGGCGGCGCCGCCGTGCGCGGCGTCCAGCGCCGCGGCGATCGGCGCGCATTCGTCGAGCAGCCTGCGGCCCCAGTCCGCGAGCGGGACCTCGCGGCCCCACATGTCCAGGCGCAGCCCCGGCTCGCGGCCGCGCTCGGCGACGCGGTGCTGGTTGCGCGAGATGAACGCGATTTCCTCGGGCGTGTCCGGCGGGCTGTCCGAGAGCAGGCAGTGCAGCAGGAATACGTCGAGAAAGCGCATCGTCGCCGCGCCGACGCCGATGGCGTCGTACGGGTCGAGGTCGAGCAGGCGCACCTCTACGTATTGGACGCCGCGCTCGCCGAGCGCGTGCAGCGGCCGCTCGTTCGGCAGGATGGTCCGCTTGGGGCGAATGGTGCCGTAGAACTCGTTCTCGATCTGCAGCAGCGAGGTCGAGAGCTGCCGGTAATCGTCGCCGTCGCGCAGCCCGATCGCCTCGTAAGCGGGATACGGCCGCGTGAGCGCGGGGTGCAGCGACCCGGCGTAGCTCTTCAGGCTGTTGAAGCTCACCGCGAGCGAGGCCTGCGCGTCGCTCTGGTAGCCGAGCGGCCCCATGCGCAGCGACGTGCCGTGCGGGAGGTAGAGCGTGCCGGCGGCGAGCGGCTGCAGCCGATGGGCGCGCCCGGCGACGAACGTGTTGCACACCGCGGGCGAGGCGCCGAGCAGGTACAGCGCGAGCCAGGAGTGGCGCCGGAAGTTGCGGATCAGCCCGAAGTACCCGTCGTTGCGGTAGGCACCGTCGCTGCCGGCGCGGCCGTCGGCGCGGCGCAGCTCCGGCCAGGAATCCTCGGGCAGCGAAAAGTTGTAGTGCACGCCGGAAATGGTCTGCATGCGCCGGCCGTAGCGGTACGAAAGCCCGCGCCGGTAGATGGTCTTGGCACGCCCGACGTTGGAGCGGCCGTAGTGCCCGAGCGGAATCTGGTCGTCCTCGGGCAGCTTGCACGGCATGCTGGTGGCCCACAGGAGCTCCGCGCCGACGTGGCGGTAGACCTCCTGGTGGATGCGCGTGAGCTCATCGAGGCAGCCCTCGATGTTGCTGTGCGTGCCGGTGATCAGCTCGAGCTGCGATTCGCTGAAGTCGGTGGTGATGTGGGGGTGCGTGAGCGCCGAGCCCAGCCCCGCCGGGTGGGGCGTCCGCGCGAGCGAGCCGTCGGGCGCGACGCGCAGGCTCTCCTTCTCGACGCCGCGCACGATGCCGCGCAACAACCCGGGCGCCAGCGCCCGCAGACGGTCCTGGAGGCGTGGCAAGCGCCTTCTCCTCTCCTGTCGGGAGAGCTAGGGTACCAGATGGACGCGAACGTCCTGCGAACCTATACCCATGCCCCCGGCGAGGGGGCGGCGCGGCTCAGCGCGGGTAATAGTCGGGCGGCGGCGGGGGCGGCGGCGCCGAATAGGTATAGGCGCGGCGCCGGCGTGCCGGTTCGGCCGCCATCGGCACCTTGTTGCCCTTGGCGTACATGCACTGCTGGTAGCCCATGTCGTAGCGCTGTTGCAGCGTATACGCGGAGGCGTTCGCCGCGCCGGCGCCCGCGGCCGAGCCGAACAACAGGCCGGTGCCCGCGCCGACCGCGGCGCCTTCGTGCCCGCCGATCAGGGCTCCCGCGGCGGCGCCGACCGCGGTGCCGATCGCCGCGCTCGCCACGCCGCTGTTGACCTGCGCCTGCGCAGGCTGCGCACCGCCGATCTGCGCGTCGGCGAACTGGCGGCACTGGAAGTCGTCGGCGCGGAACTGATCGAAGCTCTTGCCCTCGCCGGGGAGCACCATGACGCTGGGCCCGCTCGGAGGCACCACGGCGCAGGCACCGAGCGCGAGCGCGGTGGTGACGACGGTTACGAGTGCGATCGGTCTCATCGGTTGTATCCTCCGCGGGTCATTCCGGGGGCTGCGGCGCGACGCGCTGCCAGCCGCCGGGGCATTGTTTGACGTACGGGTAGTAGGCCTTCGATTCCGGGCAGAAGTACCAGTACGACGTGGAAGGCGCGGCCTCCTCCGTGTCCTGCCGCTCGATATAGACCGGCGGCGACGAGGGCTGCACCACGGCGGGCGGATAGTAGTAGGGATAGCCGTACCCGTACCCATAGTAGGGGTAGTAGTAAGGCCAGCCGATCGGCCCGCCGAGGTATACGCCGACGCCGACGTGTCCCCCGCCGTGCGCATGCGCAGGAACGGCGAGCGCCATCCCCAGCGCCAGCGCCGCCAGCAGTGAATAGGTCGTTTTCATGGCAGACATTTCTTTCTCCATCCGTCAGCCTTTACGTTACTCCCCTCGAGAGGCGGCAAGCGAGTGAATTGGTAACAAATTGTTGCCTGGCCGCAAGAGCGAAGCGCGTGCGGAAACATCCTGTTACAGGGGGATTCAGGATGGAGGTCGTACTGGGGCCGCGCCTTGTACGTCTAAGCGCGGGACTGCCGGGGCTGGAACGGTTAGTCTTTGTGCGTGTCGGCGCCGGCGCGGTGCCGCGCGGTGTACAGGGCCACCTGTACGACGAAGAATATGAGTGAGAAGGCGGCGACGCCCATGACGTAATCGTCCATTCTGAAGTGGCTCATCTTGCGGTCGATCCCTGTTTCGCAGCGTAAAGGAACGCATCATGCCCCGCCTGTCTGAAGCCAGGCTTAAGATCGCGGTTTCGTCGCGATGGATGAGGGAGCTCTTAGATGACGAGGGACGAGTTGCAGTCGATTCCGCGCCGGCCGATTTTTCCTGCAGGTGAGCTCACGGCGCGCGTGATCGCCGAGAAGCAGGGGCCTCTCGGCTGGCTGGTGTTCAACAACCCCGAGCGCAGGAACGCCGTGTCGGTCGACATGTGGGAGGCGATCCCGCGGGTGCTCGACCGTTTCGAGTCCGATCCCGAGCTGCGCCTGGTCGTGCTCGCCGGCGCGGGCGACAAGGCCTTCGTCTCGGGTGCCGACATCTCGCAGTTCGAGAGCCAGCGCTCGGGGCCCGAGGCGGTGCAGCACTACGAGGAGATCGCCGAGGGCGCGCAGCGGCGCCTGCAGAACTGCGACAAGCCGGTGCTGGCCGTGATCCGCGGCTACTGCCTGGGCGCCGGGGTCAACATCGCGCTCACCTGCGACCTGAGGATCGCCTCCGACGACGCGCGCTTCGGCGTGCCGGCGGCGAAGATGGGGCTCGGCTACCGCGCGTCCTCGACCAAGAACATGGTCGACACCATCGGCCCGGCGTACACGCGCGAGATGCTGATCACGGCGCGCCAGTTCAGCGCCGCCGAGGCGCTCGGCATGGGGCTCGTGCACCGCGTGGTGCCGGCCGCCGCGCTCGAAGCCGAGGCGCTCGAGACCTGCGCCGGGATCGCTTCCAACGCCCCGATCACCATGCGTACCGCGAAGCGCATCGTGCGCGAGCTGCTGAAGACGCCGGGCTCTTTCGACGAAGCGGCGTGCAAGGCGTTCGTCAGGGAGTGCTTCGACAGCAGCGACTACAAGGAAGGGCGGCGCGCGTTCATGGAGAAGCGCAAGCCCGTGTTCCAGGGGCGCTGAGGCGCTAGGGCAGGCGCACCACGATCTTGCCCACCTGCGCGTCCGATTCCATGTAGGCCTTGGCCGCCGGCAGCGCGTCGAAATCGAACACGTGGTCGATGAGCGGCGTGATGCGCCCGTCGGCGATCGCCGGCAGCAGGTCGGCGACGAAGCCGCGCACGGTGGCGGCGCGCTGCTCGGCGTTGCGCAGCTTGTTCGACACGCCGAACAGCGTGAGGCGCTTGGCGTGCAGCGCGTCGAGGTCGATCTCGCTTTTCATCACGCCGTCGAGATAGCCCACCGTCGCCAGCCGCCCCTCGAAGGCGAGCGCGCGCACGCATTCCGGGAACACGGTGCCGCCGACGGTATTGACCACCAGGTTCGCCCCCTTGCCGCCGGTGGCCTGCATCACCGCGTCGCAGAAATCGCCCTTGCGCGTTTCGAGCGCGAGGTCGAGCCCGAGCGTTTTCAGCCGCTCGAGCTTGCGCGCCGAGCCGGAGGTCCCGATCACTTTCGCGCCGAGCGCCTTGCCGGCCTGCAGCGCCGCGACGCCGACCCCCGACGACACGCCGGTGATGAGCAGCCACTGGCCTGCCGCGAGCCGGCCCTGGCCGATCAGCATGTCGTGCACCACCATGAACACGAGCGGTACGGCGGCGGCCTGCTCCCAGGACAGCCGCTCGGGAATCGGCAGCGCCTCGCGCGCGTCGATCAGCGCGTACTCGGCAAAGGCGCCCGCCGCGCGCCCCATCACGCTCTCACCCTGGGAAAAACCCGTCACCCCAGCGCCGAGCGCGGCGACCTCGCCCGCGGCCTCGCCGCCGGCGGGCTTGGGCGCGGGCGCCTTGGCGTGCAGCCCGAGCCCCGCGATGAACTCGCCGCGGTTGAGCCCCGCGGCGCGCACCCGCACCAGCAGCTGCCCGGGACCGGGGACGGGCCGCTCGATCTCGCGCGGCTCGAGGCGCGTCTGTCCGGGCGCGGAATGGATCCAGAAAGATTTCATGGCGCGCCGAGTGTAATGCATCGCCGCGCTGCCGAAGCTGTCAGGTTCGTGGTTCAATCCCGGCCCATGACCCATGCACCCCTGATCGACGAGGAGCTCGCCGCGTTCCTGTGCGGCCCGGTCTCGATCAACGTCGCCTCGCGGGCCGCGGGCAAGCTGCCGGTGCTGGTGCGCGCCTCGGGCTGCCGCGTGGCGCCGGACCGGCGGCGCGTCACGCTGTTCCTGGCGCGATCGAAGTCCGAGGCGGTGATCGAGGCGCTGCGCGCGACGCGCGTCGTCGCGGCGGTGTTCACCCTGCCGAGCAGCCACCGCTCGGTGCAGTTGAAGGGCACCGACGCCGAGGTCGGGGCACCCGCCACGGGCGATTTCGAGCAGGCCCAGCGCTACATCGAGGCATTTGCCCGGGAGATCGACCCTCTCGGCTACCGCCCGGACATGGGACGCGCGTTGCTTTGGCTGGATGCGGGCGACCTCGTCGCGCTGACGTTCACGCCCTCGGCCGCGTTCATGCAGACGCCGGGGCCGGGAGCCGGAGCGCCGCTGCGCGCCGCCGCGCCATGATCACGGTCGACTCGATCCGCGATTGCCTGGAGGGCTCGATACCCGCCACGGTCGCCACCTGCGCCGCCGACGGCACGCCGAACGTGAGCCAGGTGTCGCAGGTGCACTACGTCGACGGCGCGCACGTCGCGCTGTCGTTCCAGTTCTTCAACAAGACGCGCGAGAACGTGCTCGCCAACCCGCGCGCCGCGGTCGCGGTGATCGACCCGACCACCGCGGTGCAATACCGGCTGGCGCTCGAGTACCTGCGCACCGAGACCGAGGGACCGCTGTTCGAGCGCATGAAGGCCAAGCTCGCCGGCATCGCCTCGCACAGCGGCATGAGCGGCGTTTTCCGCCTGCTCGGGGCGGACGTCTACCGCGTGCTCGGCATCGAGCGCCTGCCGGGCAAACAGGTGCCGGCGCAGCCCAAGCGCAGCCTCCTCGCCGCGCTGCGCAGTTGCAGCGAGCGGCTCATCCAGTGCAACGACCTGGGACGGCTGCTCGACGAGCTGCTCGTGTGCCTGGACGAGGTGTTCGGCATCGGCCATTCGATGGTGCTGGTGCCGGACGGTGCCGGCAAGCGGCTTTACACCGTGGCGAGCCGCGGCTACCCGGCCTCCGGCGTCGGCTCCGAGATCCCGATGGGTTGCGGGGTGATCGGGGTGGCGGCGCGCGAGCGCACCCCGATCCGCATCTCGCACATGACTTCCGACTACGCCTACGGACAGGCGATCCGCGAGCGTGCCGCGCAGGAGGGCCTCGCCGACCGGCTCGAGACGATGATCCCGCTTCCCGGCCTGCCCGACGCGCGCAGCCAGCTCGCCGTGCCGGTGATCGCCGGTGGGCGGCTGCTCGGCGTGCTGTACGTGGAGAGCGCCGAGGAGATGCGGTTCGGCTATGACGACGAGGATGCGCTGGTCGCGCTCGCGACGCAGACCGGCATGGTGGTACGGCTGCTGCAGGAAGCGGCCGATAGCCACGAGGAGCCGCCGGCGACGCCCGGCCGCGCCGAACCGCCGGGCGGCACGCCGGTGCCGATCCGCCATTACGCCGCCGACGGCAGCGTGTTCATCGGCGACGATTACCTCATCAAGGGCGTCGCGGGCGCGATCTTCTGCAAGCTGCTGCGCGACTACAGCCGCGAGCAGCGCACGGAGTTCTCGAACCGGGAGCTGCGGCTCGACCCCTCGATCCGGCTGCCCGACATCAGCGACAACCTCGAGGCGCGCCTGATCCTGCTCTCGCGCCGGCTCGCCGAGCGCTGCGAGTTCCTGAAGATCGAGAAGGCCGGGCGCGGCCGCCTGCGTCTCGTGGTCGCGCGCCCCGTCAAGCTGGTCGAGATCCCCGCCTAGACGCCGACCGGCGTCGGCCCGAGCGCGGCGCCGAGCTTGTACCAGTCGCGCTCGCTCAGATGTTGCTTGAGCATCGCCATCATCCCGGCGAAGGCCTCGGCGGGCGCGCCGCGCTGCATTTCGGCGAGCTGCGCCGCGCGGTCGCTCGCGGTCATCGCCGGCAGCATCCAGCGCCCGACGAGCGCCGCTTTCTCCGGCGCGACGGAGGCGACGATCGCATGATGGATTTCGGCGAGTTCGGCGTCGTCGTAGGCCTCCCACAGTACGGCGTTGTTCTCGGTCTCCTCGGCGTGCATGTGCTCGAAGTTCTCGGCCACGAACAGGGCGATCGCGCGGTACAGGCGCAGCGCCGCGGCGGCGCGCTCGGCGCCCGCGGCGAGCTCGACTTCGCGCGCCGCGGCCTCGAGGGCCCCGATCGAGCGCTCGTGATGCACGTGCTCGAGCGCGATCTTCGCGGTCGAGCCGGGGCGGCGCGCTTCCATCGCCGCGTGGACGTGGCGGTTCTCCAGCTCCAGGTGCATGCGGCACAGGCCGAGCAGCGTGCGCAGCTGCGCCAGCGCGCCGGCGGTCTCGCAATCGTCCCAGGGGTCCATGCGCCCGACGGTGTCGAGCGTGTGGGTCATGAAGCTGCGCAGGCCCTTGTGGATCTGTACGTACAGGTCCAGGCGGCCTGCGGCGATTTCCCGGCGGGGTTTGAGCTGAACGACGGTTTGTGCCATGACGACCTCCGTGTAGTTGATGGGACGGGAGTCTAGGCGGGCGGATCGCGCGGCGTTCGTAAATGCTGCCTAAGCAAACCCTAAGAATTCCTTAACCGGGCGCGGCGGGGTGGTTGACGCCGACCGGGGGGCACGTGCAGCATGCGCTGGCCCGTGTCCTGGAGGAGGTGAGCATGAAACCCGAGCTTGCGTTGCTGGTCTGGGCCGTGTTGCTGGCCTTCGTGCAGGTGGTAGTGGCGGTGCAGGGGGCGATGATGCAGGTCGGCCTGCCCACGCTGGTCGGCAATCGCGAGAAATTCCCCGAGCTCACCGGCTGGGCGGGACGCGCGAGCCGTGCCCAGCGCAACATGGTGGAGAACCTGGTGCTGTTCGCCGCGCTGGTGCTGGTCGCGGTGGCGGCGGACAAGACGAACGCCATGACCCTGCTCGGCGCGCAGATCTTTTTCTGGGCGCGGGTCGCGTACGCGGTGGTGTATCTCGTCGGCATCCCCTGGCTGCGCACCGGGGTGTGGACCGTGTCGGTGATCGGTCTGGCGCTGATCTTCGCGCAGCTGGTCTAGGCGCGGCGCCGGCTCCTTCAACTGTGGCGCTGCCGGACAAGCGAAGGGGCCTGCGCTTCGCGCGGCGCATCTACCTGCCGCGCGTCGCCGGCATGGCGCTCGCATTTTTCGCCATCGCCTCCGTGCTGTACGAGAACGACGCGCATCCCGCGGCCTGGGCGGGGCTGCTGGCGGGGTCCTTCGTCTGGCCGCACGTGGCCTATCTGCTCGCCCGCTACAGCCCGGATCCGTACCGCTTCGAGCTCTACAACCTGACCGCGGACTCGGCGATCGGCGGGATCTGGGTGGCGCTCATGTCGTTCAACCTGCTGCCGAGCGTGCTGGTGGTCGCCATGCTGAGCATGGACAAGATCAGTCTGGGCGGCGCGCGGCTGCTTGCCCGGACCGCGACCGCGCAGGTGCTCGCCTGCGGCGCGGCGGTGCTGCTGTTCGGTTTCGATTTCCGGCCGGAGACGACCATGCTCAACGTGATCGCCTGCCTGCCGCTGCTCGTCGCCTATCCGATCGCGGTCGGCATGGTGACCCACCAGCTCTCGCGCAAGGTTCGCGAGCAGAACCGCCAGCTTGCGACGATCAGCCGCACCGACGGCCTGTCCACGCTGCTCAACCGCACCGCCTGGGAGGAGCTCGCGGCGACGGAATTCAGGCGCCACCGGCGCGGCGGCCACCCGGTGAGCCTGCTGATGCTCGACATCGACCACTTCAAGCGCATCAACGACAGCTTCGGGCATCCCGCCGGCGACGAAGTGATCCGCGGCATCGGCGCGCTGCTGCGCCTGAGCATGCGCGAGTTCGACGTCGCGGGACGCTACGGCGGCGAGGAATTCGGCGTCATCCTGCCCGAGACCGGCGCGGCCGGCGCCAAGGTGATCGCCGAGCGCGTGCGCAAGGCGATCGAATCGGCGGTGATGGTGGAATCGGAGGGCATCCGCTGCACCGTCAGCATCGGCAGCGCGACGGCGGACGCCGACGTCGCCGATCACGGCGAATGGATCGCTCGCGCCGACCGCGCGCTGTACCGGGCGAAGCAACTGGGCCGCAACCGCACGGTGCAGTACGAGGACCTGGAGGACGAGGCCGTGGTGGAGGAGCCGGAATGAGCGCGGCCGACTGGGCCGGCATCGTCGGCGACCTGGAGCGCCTGCTGAAGCTGCGCGCCATCCCGATCGGCATGAAGCTTTACGAGTCGCGGCAGGAGATGGAGGCGATCCCGAAGATCCGGCGGCCGAAGTCGGTGCACACGCTCGACCAGGTGGTGGCGCAGGCGGCGCGCCTGGGCTGGACGGTGGGCGTCACCGCGGACGACCTGGTCGGCGACCAGTGCCGCGCGGTGGTCGGCCTCGGCGGCCAGGACGACAAGTGGCGCTCGGGCCAGCACATGGTCGGGGTGTGGTTCGCGACCCTCGAGGACGCCGGCCGGCACCAGGCGGCGATGAACCTGGTGCCGAAGGGACGGTTCGATGCGCTGGCGGTGGCGCCGCTGGCCAAGTGGGGAAGCGCCGACTGGGCGGCGCAGGGCCGCCTCGATCCGCCCGACATTGCGCTGTTCTACGCCACGCCGGGGGCGATGATCTACTTCATCAACGGGCTGCAGTGGTCCGGGTACAAGCGCTTCGACTGGAGCGTGGTGGGCGAGTCGGCGTGCGCCGACTCCTGGGGGCGCGCGCTCAAGACCCGCCAGCCGAGCCTGTCGATCCCGTGCTTCGCCGAGCGGCGCTACGGCGGCGTGCAGGACGACGAGCTGCTGATGGCGCTGCCGCCCGAGCGGCTCCCCGGCGCGATCGCCGGCATGCAGGCGCTGGCGAAGAACGGCTTTCGCTATCCCTTCCCGCAGTACGGCATCCAGCAGGACGTGCGCGCCGGGATGGCGGTGAGCTACCCGGACCGAAAGTAGCGCCCGCGCGAGGCGACATGCGCCGCATCGTGATGCTCGTCGCCTGCGCGCTGGCGCTGCCCGCTGCCGCGGAAAACGCGCGCGACATGGCGCTCGTCGGCGCGCACGACCTGCAGGGACGCGGCGCCTACCAGCCGGTGATCCACGCGCAGGGCGCGCGCTGGATCGCCTACGTCGGCCATCACGGCGGCACGGCGCGCAACGCGCTGACCGGGCGCAGCGAGCCGAACGGCACTTCGGTCCTGGACGTGACCGATCCGCGCGCGCCGCGGCTGCTCGCGCACATTCCGGGCGGCGCCGGCGGCGCGCAGATGGTGCGCGTATGCGACGGCGCGCGCCTGCCGCACGGCGATCCGCAAAAGGTTTACCTGCTGCGCAGCTTCGGCCACTCGACGCACGAGCTGTGGGACGTCAGCGCGCCCGAGCGCCCCGCGCGCCTGCTCGCGGTGGCCGACGGGCTCGCCGACACCCACAAGAGCTGGTGGGAGTGCGACACCGGCATCGCCTACCTCGTGTCGGGCGTGCCTGGCTGGCGCAGCGCGCGCGTGGCGCAGATCTACGACCTGTCCGATCCCCTGCGGCCGCGCCACCTGCGCGACTTCGGCCTGCCCGGGCAGCAGCCGGGCGCGCGCGGCCCGGTGCCTACCGGCCTGCACGGACCGATCTCGACCGGCGCGCGCGGCAACCGCGTGTACTTCGGCTACGGCGTGAACCACGGCGGCGTGATGCAGATCGTCGATCGCGCTGCGCTGCTCTCGGGAGCGGCCGCCCCGAGCGAGGCGAACCTGCTGGCGCCGCAGGTCGCGCGCTTCGACCTGCCCGCGGATTACGGCGCCCACACCGCGCTGCCCGTGCTCGGCATGCAGGTCGGCGGCGCGCGCCGCGACTTCGTGTTCGTGGTGAACGAGGCGATCGTCTCCTACTGCGGCGAAACGCGGCAGAAGGTGTGGGTGATCGAGGTCACCGACGAGCGCGAGCCGCGGGCGGTGGCGGACTTCAATGTCCCGGACGGCGACTTCTGCCGCCGCGGGCGCTTCGGCGCCCACGCCTCGAACGAGAACCAGCCGCCGGCGTACGCGGGACGCGTGCTGTTCTTTTCCTGGTTCAACGCCGGCGTGCGCGCGGTGGACATCCGCGATCCCTATCACCCGCGCGAGATCGGCTACTACATACCCGCGGTCGAGGGCGGGGCGCTCACCAACAACGTCGAGGTCGACGACCGCGGCTACGTGTACATCGTCGACCGCGCAGGGGCCGGCCTGCACATCCTCGAGCTCACCGGCAGCGCCCGCGCGGTCGCCGACTTGCGCTGAGCGGACTCAGCGCCGGGCAAGGTGTTCGCCGCGGCGATCGTGACGCAGGTCGCGGCGATCGTGGCGCAGGTCGTGCCGGTCCGCGCGAAGGTCGCGGCGGTCGTGCCGCAGATCGCGGCGCTCGGCGCGCACGCCCCTGTGGTCCCCTTGGCGCATCTCGTGCCTCAATTGATGCCGGTCCTGACGCATGTCGTGCCGGTCGCCGCGCAGCTCGTGCCGGTCCTGGCGGAACTCCCGGCGGTCGCCGCGGGCGTCGTGAGACTGCGCGAACGAAAGGCTGCTCACCGCGAGCATCGTCGCGGTCACTGCGAGATACGTCGTCTTCCTGAACATGTCGCTTCTCCTGTGTCGTTGAGTGGGTTGCTGCACACTCATTCAACGCGCAAGGAGCGAGCGCATCCTCGACAGTCTGTAACGGGATGTAAGCGTGAAGTAATGCCGTTCCCGGCCTGCGCTCAGGCGAGCACGAAGCCCTCGTAGCCGCGCGCCGCGACTTCTTCGCACTTCATTACGTAGGACGGAAAGCCGAGCAGCGGCATGAACACGCGGGGCTTGCCGGGCACGTTGGCGCCAATGTACCAGGAATTGCAGAGCGGGTAGACGGTGCGGTCGGCGACGGCGTTGACGTGAGCGACCCATGCGTCCTCGGCTTCCGCGCGGGCCTCGATGGTTCCTTGTTCGTGCGCGCGCAGGTGCGCGATGCAGTCGGCGATCCAGTTCACGTGCTGCTCGATCGAGACCAGCATGTTGGTGAGTACCGACGGGCTGCCCGGGCCGGTGATGGTGAACAGGTTAGGAAAGCCCGCGACCGCGAGGCCGAGGTAGTTGCGCGGCCCCGCGGCCCAGGCCTCGCGCAGCGCGCGCCCGCCGCGCCCGCGCAGGTCGATCCTCGCCAGCGCGCCGGTCATCGCGTCGAACCCCGTGGCGAAGACGATCGCGTCGAGCGCGTATTCGCGCCCGCCGGCGCGCAGCCCGCGCGGCGTGAGCGCCTCGATCGGCGTCGCGGCCACGTCGACGAGGTGCACGTTGTCCCGGTTGAAGGTCTCGTAGTAGCCGCTGTCGATGCAAAGGCGCTTGCAGCCGATTCTCTGCGTCGGGCACAGGCGCTCGGCGAGCGCCGGATCGCGCACGACGGCGCGGATCTTGTCGCGCACGAACTCGGCCGCCGTTTCGTTCGCCCGCGCATCGAGGATGAGATCGCCGAACGCGCCGAGCAGGAACAGCCCGCCGTGCTGCCAGCGCTCCTCGAACGCGTGGCGCCGCTCCGCGGGCGTGGCCTCGAGCGCCGGGGCCTCGTTCCGCGGCAGGTTCGAGCCGAAGGCGTTCGGCATCAGGCTGTTGCGGGCGCGAAAACCCGCGTAGTCGGCCTTGACGCGCGCCTCGTAGGCGGGGTCGAGCGGGGCGTTCCGGGCGGGCACGGAGTAGGTCGCCGTGCGCTGGAAGACGTAGAGCTTGCGCGCTTCTTCGGCAAGGAGCGGGATCGACTGCACCGCGGACGATCCGGTGCCGATCACGCCGACGCGCTTGCCGTGGAAGTCGACCTTCCCGTGCGGCCATTCGCCGGTGTGATACACCTCGCCCGCGTAGCGCTCGAGCCCCGGAAGCCGCGGCTTGTTCGGCGAGGAGAGGCATCCCGTGGCCATGACGAGGTACTGGGCCGAAGTCTCGGCGCTATCCTCGGTGCGCACGGTCCAACGGCCGGCCGCCTCGTCGAAGTGCGCGGCGACGACGCGCGCGTCGAAGCGGATGTCGCCGCGCAGCCCGAAGCGGTCGGCGACGTGATTCGCGTAGCGCAGGATCTCGGGTTGCGAGGCGAAGCGCTCGCTCCAGCGCCACTCCTGCTGCAGCCGCTCGTCGAACTGGTAGGAGTACTCCAGGCTCTCGATGTCGCAGCGCGCGCCGGGGTAGCGGTTCCAGTACCAGGTCCCGCCCACGCCCGAGCCGGCCTCGAGCACGCGCGCCGCGAGCCCGAGCCCGCGTGCGCGGTGCAGCATGTACAGGCCGGCGAAGCCGGCGCCGACGATGACTACGTCTAGCTTCACGACACCTGGGCGAAGGCGGGCAGGGCGCGCGCGACCATCTCGTCCGAGGCAGTCAGGCTGATGCGGAAGTAATCCCTGGCGTTCATGATGCTGCCCGGCAATACGAACACGCCGCGATCGGCGAAGGCGTTCCATTGCCGCTCGGGGTCCTTGCCGGACCATTTGACCCACAGGTAGAACGTTCCCTCCGGCGGCAGCACCGCGTGGCCGCCCTTCGCCAGCGCCTCGCTAAGCGCGTCGCGGCGGCGCTCGAGCGCCTGAACATCGATCGACAGCCGCTCGAGCTGCGGCACGGCGTTCTGCATGACGGCGTTGGGAAAGCACCAGCCGAGCGCCATCTGGGTCGCGAACATCGCGTCCCGCAGCGCCTGCCGGTCTGCGGCGGGCATCAGCGGCGAGATCGCCAGGTAGCCCAGGCGCTGGCCCGGCGCGAGCAGGACCTTGCCGTAGCTGTAGGAGACGAGCGTCCAGGGGTAGACGGCGGCCGGGCTGACGAAGCCGCGCCCGTCGAAGCGCAGGCGCCGGTAGGGCTCATCCGAGAGCAGGTAGATGCGGCGGCCGATGCGCTGCGAGGCGCGCTCGAGTCGCTCGGCGAGCGCGGCGAGCGCCTCGCGAGCGTAGATGCGGCCGGTCGGGTTGTGCGGCGTGTTGACGATCACCAGGCGGGTGCGCGGCCCGATGGCCGCGTCGATCGCATCGAGGTCGAGATCGAAGCGCGGTCGCTTGAGCGGCAGCTTGCGCGGCACCGCGTCGGCGGCGAGCAGCATCGGCTCGTAGCAGAACCAGGCCGGCTCGGAGAATATAGCCTCGTCGCCGGCATCGAGCAGAAGCCTGAATGCGACCGAGATCGCCGCGAAGGCGCCCGCGGTGAGCGCGATGTCCGGCGGCTCGAACGCAAGGCCGAGCTCCCTGCCGACCGCTTGCGCGAGAAAAGCCCGCGGCGCCTCTTCGCTCGTCTTGTAGGCGAACCAGTCCTTGTTCTGCGGCAGCGCCCCCTCGCGGATCGCCGCGACGAGCCCGTCGAGCGGCATCTCGTGCGGGTTGCCGAAGGTGAAATCCGCGATGCCGGGGTCGGCGCGCCGCTCGCCGTAGCGCGAACTGAAGTAGAAGTCCTTTACGGCGCCGAACGCGCCGTCCGCCGCTGCCGCCCGCCGCGAGATGACGCTCAAGCGCCGTCCCCGGCTCAGGTCTTCATCTGGCCGCTCGGCGTCGAGCGCGAGATCGCCAGTTCCTCTTCAGTCATGTCCGCCGGGACGTCGGCGAACAGCGGCGTGCTGAGGTAGCGCTCGCCCGTGTCCGGCAGCATGCACAGGATGTTCGCGCCTTTCTGCGCCTCGGCGGCAACCTTGAGCGCGCCGGCGAAGGTCGCACCGGAGCTGATGCCGACGAATATGCCTTCCTTGGCGGCGAGCTCCTTGCTGCAGCGGATCGCTTCGGGCCCCGGGATCGCCAGCAGGCGGTCGACGACCTTCATGTCGACGGCATCGCCGGTCAGCTTCGGAATGAAGTCCGGCGTCCAGCCCTGCATCGGATGCGGCTTGAAGCTCGGGTGCGGCGCGGCAGGCGTGCCGTCGGATTTGCGCGACTGCTGGATCCCGCTGCCGAGCAGCGGCGCCTCCGCCGGCTCGCAGACGACGATCTTGGTCTCCGGCCGCTCCTTCCTGAGCACTTTCGCTACGCCCTTCAGCGTCCCGCCGGTGCCGTAGCCCGTCACCCAGTAGTCGAGCCGCTCGCCGGCGAAGTCGTTGATGATCTCGCGCGCGGTGGTGCGCGAGTGGACGTCCGGATTGGCCTCGTTCTCGAACTGGCGGGTCATGAACCAGCCGTGCTTGGCGGCGAGCTCTTCCATCTTGACGATCATGCCGACGGCACGCTCGGCCGCCGGGGTGATGATCACCTTGGCGCCGAGGAAGCGCATCAGCTTGCGTCGCTCGACGCTGAACGGCTCGGCCATGATCAGCACCAGCGGATAGCCCTTGGCGGCGCACACCATCGCCAGGCCGATGCCGGTGTTGCCGCTGGTCGCCTCGATCACGGTCTGGCCCGGCTTGAGCTGCCCGGATTTCTCTGCCGCCTCGATCACGCCGATCGCAAGGCGATCCTTGACCGAGCCGAGCGGATTGAAGGCCTCGATCTTGACGAACAGGTTGACGCCCGCCGGCGCCAGCCGGTTGATGCGCACTACCGGGGTGTTGCCGATCGTTTCCAGGATATTCGAATATTTTCTTCCCACGGCACACCCCCCTCGTACGAGATGGAAGAACAGAGGCTTCGATGGAACACCGCGGAGTATTCCGGGCGGGATAGCCGGAGTCAATCCATGTTGGTGGCGGCCGATTAGGAGCGGCGCGCCGGCACGCCCATCGACTGCGCGAGACCGGCAACCCCAAGGATGCTCTCCTTTACGCAAGAAAGATCGCCGAAATCTTCCCCGACGATCCCGAACTGAGGCGCCTGGTGGCCGAGATGGAGGGCGCTATGTAATGGGGGTGGCTTGATCTGCGTCAAGCCCTCCGCTACCCCGCCCGATAGCATCGCCCCGCCAGCGTGGGCTTTCCGTGCCGGCTCAACCCAGGGACGGTTCTCCATGAAGCGCTTACTTCGATATTGCGGCTGGCTTGCGGTCGCCGTGCTCCTCGCAGCGGCGCTGCCCGCGATGGCGCAACAACAACAGAAGACAGACGCGGGGACCCAGGCCGTGGGGCCGTACAAGGACTTCAAGGGCACCATCAAGCTCGATGTGCGCGATTCGAAGGCCGACTGGGCGCCGTTCACGCCGAAGAAGGCGCCCGCGGGCGCACCGAACATCCTGTTCGTGCTCTACGATGACACCGGACTCGCCGCCTGGTCGCCCTACGGCGGCCGGGTCAACATGCCAACCCTCGACAAGCTGGCGAAGAACGGACTGACCTACACGCAGTGGCACACGGTGGCGCTGTGCTCGCCGACACGGTCCACGCTCCTGACGGGACGCAACCACACCTTGAACGGCATGGCCGCAATCACGGAAGCCTCCAATGGGTTTCCGGGCTGGAGCGGCCGTATCCCGCCGCAAGCCGCCACCGTCGCGCAGGTCCTCCAGGACAACGGCTACAGCACCTTCTGGCTGGGCAAGAACCACAACGTTCCGGAGCAGGATGTCGCCGAGGGCGGCGACCGCAAAACGTGGCCGCTCGGCCAGGGATTCGAGCGCTACTACGGATTCATCGGCGGCGAGACCAATCAGTGGTATCCGGACCTTGTCGAGGACAACCACTTCATCGAGCCGCCGTCCACCCCCGAGCAGGGCTACCACCTTTCCAAGGACCTGGCCGACCAAGCGATCAAGATGATCCGGAACCAGCAAGCCGCCAGTCCCTCGAAGCCGTGGTTCATGTTTTACAACCCGGGCGCCAATCATGCGCCGCACCACGCCCCGCAGGAGTACATCGCCAAGTACAAGGGCAAGTTCGACGACGGCTACGACGCGTACCGCACCTGGGTTCTGGCGCGCATGATCGAGAAGGGCGTTCTGCCTAAGGGCACGAAGCTCACACCGATCAACCCGCTGCCGAAGTCCCAGGCGAACCCGGCCGACCACGTCCGCCCGTGGAGTACGCTCAATGCGGACGAGAAGAAACTGTTCTCGCACATGGCCGAGGTCTGGGCCGGGTTCTCGGAATACACCGACGTGCAGGTCGGCCGCGTCGTCGAGTACCTGGAGCAGTCCGGGCAACTCGAGAACACCCTCGTCTTGTACGCCGCTGACAATGGCACCTCCGGCGAAGGCACGCCCAATGGTTCCGTCAACGAGAACAAGTTCTTCAACGGCTACCCCGATGATCTGGCCGAGAACATGAAGATGCTGGACAAGCTCGGGGGGCCGGATACCTACGGCCACTTCCCCACCGGATGGGCGGTAGCCTTCTCGACACCGTTCCAGATGTTCAAGCGCTACTCGCAGTACTCCGGCGGCACGGCCGATCCACTCGTCATCTCCTGGCCGAAGGGCATCAAGGCGCGTGGCGAGATCCGCGACCAGTACCACCATTCGGTCGACATCGTGCCGACGATCCTCGATATCGTCGGCGTCGAGATGCCCAAGGTCTACCGCGGCGTGGAACAGTTCCCGATCTCCGGCATCTCGATGCGCTACACCTTCGACGCGGCGCCGCATGCGCCGACCCAAAAGAAGCGCCAGTTCTACTCGATGCTCGGAACCCGCGGTATCTGGGAGGACGGCTGGCTGGCTGCCACCGTGCACGCCCCGTTCACCGGCAAGGGCCATTTCGACCAGGACCAGTGGCAGCTCTACCACGTGGATGTGGACCGTTCGGAATCGACCGACTTGGCGAAGCAGTATCCCGAAAAGCTGGAGGCGCTGAAGAAGGCGTGGGACGAGGAAGCCCGAATCAATCTGGCATTGCCGATAGATGACCGCACCGCGTCCGAAATACTGTTGATCGAGCGCCCCTCGGCAGAACCGACGCGTGAGCGCTACGTCTATTACCCCGGTACGGCTCCGGTTCCGGAAGGCGTTGCCGTCAACGTGCGCAATCGCTCGTACAAGATCCTCGCCAATGTCGAGATCACCGATGCGGATGCCGGCGGCGTGATCTTCGCCCACGGCTCGCGCTTTGGCGGACACGCGTTGTTCATCAAGGATCACAGGCTCTACTACGTCTATAACTTCCTCGGCATCAAGCCCGAGCAGAAGTTCGTTTCTACGGAGGGGCTGCCGCCCGGCAAGTACACGCTCGGCATGGAGTTCACGCGGACCGACGCCGGCCCGAACAAGGAATCGGTGGGGACGATGAAGCTGTACGTCAACGACAAGGTCGTCGCCGAGGGCCCGATGAAGACGCAGCCGGCCAAGTTCACCCTGTCGGGTGACGGCCTGTGCATCGGCTACGACAGCGGCGACGCCGTCAGCGCTGAGTACAAGACGCCCGGCACGTTCCATGGCGGAACGATCCAGGCGGTCGGTGTCACGGTCGAAAAGGCGTCATACGAAGCCCTCGAGCTGGAGGCACAGAGAGCGTTGATGCGCGACTAGTGGTTACTTCCCCACGTTGATCGGCTGGATCGAGGGCAAGACGCTGCTCATCGTCGGGCGAGAGAGTCAATTCTCAGTCGATCCGCGACGGACATTTGGTCGTTGGCGCAAGATTGACGATGCCACTCAGCCGCCGAAGCCGTCGGCCACCATCACCTCGATCAGGCGCGGGCCGCCGCTCGCCATCGCCTCGCGCAGCGCGGGCGCGAAGTCCTGCGGCTCGGTGATGCGCTGCGCCGGCACGCCCATCGACTGCGCAAGGCCCGTGAAGTCGATCACCGGGTCGCGCAGGTCCATGCCGACGAAGCGATCGGACTTGCGCATCGAGACGAGCCGCTCCTTCAGGATGCGGTAGCTGCGGTTGTTGGTGATGACGTAGGTGATCGGCAGCCGCAGGTGCGCCGCGGTCCACAGCGCCTGGATGCCGTACATGGCGCTGCCGTCGCCGACGATCGCGGCGAGCGGCCGTCCGGGCAGCGCGAGGCTCACGCCGACTGCGCCCGCTAATCCGAAGCCCAGGCCGCCGCTCGCCAGGCCGTAGTAGCGGTGCGGATCGGCCAGCGGCAGGAACTGCGGAAGAGTGGCCGAGGAGGTGAGCGCCTCTTCGACCACCACCGCGTCGGCCGGCAGCGTCTCGGCAACGCGCAGCATGAGGAAGCGCGGGTCGATCGGCTTTTCCTCGGCGACCTCGAGCGCGGCGAGGCGCGCCTTGTCGCGCTGCGCGCTCCAGTTGCGCGGCGCGAGAGCGGCCAGGCGCGTTGCGGCCTGTTTCGGCTGCTCGGCGCCGCGTCGCGCGCGCAGGATCGGCAGCAGCGCGCGCAGGGTTTCCCTTACGTTCGCCTGCAGCGCGAATTCGGTGGCGTTGTTCTTGCCGAGCTCCCAGTCCCGCTCGCTCAGGTGCACCACCTTCACGTGCGGCGGCAGCGGATCGATCGGGCTGTACACCGACATGCGCAGCAGGTCCGCCCCGAGGCACAGCAGCACGTCGTGCGGCTCGAGCGTCTCGCGCACCTGCTTCTGGATGCGCGTGAGCGAGCCGACGTAGGCGGGATGCGCGGTCGGAAACTGGGCGGCGTACGGCACCGACTGCTGGTACACGGCCGCGCCGAGCAGCTCGGCGAGCTCGGTCGCCTCGGCGAACGCGTCGTGGGTCGCGAGCTCCTGGCCGGCGACGATCACGGGGTTGCGCGCGCCGAGCAGCACGCCGGCGAGGCGCTCGAGGGTCTCGTCGGCGGGCCGCGTGCGCGCGTCGACGCGCGTCCGCCGCCCGAGGTCGAGCTCGGCCTGCTCTTCCAGGATGTCGCCGGGCAGCGAGATGAACACCGGGCCGGTGGGCGGCGTGAGCGCGAGCTTCGCCGCGCGCCGCACGATGAGCGGCAGATCCTCGACGCGCGTCACCTCGACGGCCCATTTCACGAACGGCTGCGCGACCGGCACCAGCGGCGCGTACAGCAGCGGCTCGCGCAGCCCGTGGCCCTGTTCCTGCTGGCCGGCGGTCAGGATGATCGGCGAGCCCGAGAACTTCGCGTTGTAAAGCGCGCCCATGGCGTTGCCCAGGCCCGGCGCGACGTGCACGTTCGCGGCGGTCAGGCGGTTCGAGGCGCGCGCGTAGCCGTCGGCCATCGCCACCACGACCGCTTCCTGCAGGCCGAGGACGAATTTGAGCTGCGGGAACTGCGGCACCACCTCCATGATCGGCAGCTCGGTCGTGCCGGGGTTGCCGAAGAGATGCGTGACGCCCTCGTCGACGAGGAGCTGGAGAAACGCGCTGCGTCCGGTGATCGCGGCCATGTGCTTTCCAGGTTGCGAAAGCGCCCGAGTATAGCGTCCCGGCCGCCTGTATCATTCGGCCGGAACAGCGGAGGCGGGCATGGACACTTCGGCCAAGGGATTGCGCGTGCTGGTCACCGCCGGCGCCGCCGGCATCGGGCGCGCGATCGCGCGCACCTTCCACCAGCACGGTGCGCAGGTGCACATCTGCGACATCGACCGCAAGGCGCTCGCGGACGCGGCGCGCGAGCTGCCGCAGGTCACGCAAAGCGTGTGCGACGTCGCGAGCCGCGCCGAAGTGGACCGGCTGTTCGACGACGCGCAGCGCGCGCTCGGCGGCCTGGACGTGCTGGTGAACAACGCCGGCATCGCGGGGCCGACGGCCAGGGTCGAGGACATCGAGCCCTCGGACTGGGAGCGCTGCATCGCGGTCGACCTGAACGGCATGTTCTATTGCACGCGGCGGGCGATGCCACTCATCAAGGCCGCCGGCGGCGGCAGCATCATCAACCTGTCGTCGATCGCCGGGCGCCTGGGCTTTCCGCTTCGCACGCCCTACGCGGCTGCGAAGTGGGCGGTGGTCGGCTTCACGCAGAGCCTCGCGGCCGAGGCCGGCGCCGACGGCGTGCGCGTCAACTGCATCCAGCCCGGCGTGGTCGAGGGCGACCGGGTCGAGCGGGTGATCGAGGCGAAGGCGCAGGGCCTGGGCATCAGCAAGGACGAGATGCGCACGCGGCTGCTGGAGAGCGTCAGCCTGCGCACCACGGTCTCGGCCGAGGACGTCGCCAACACGGCGCTGTTCCTCGCCACCGCGGCGGGCCGACACATCAGCGGGCAGTCGATCTCGGTGTGCGGCGGCGTGCGTTACATGGTATAGCGGGGCCAAGAAAAGTACGGGAGGAGCGAATGGCTGCACCCCAGGGAAAGGTCATCATCACCTGCGCCGTCACCGGCGCGATCCACACGCCGACCATGTCGCCGCACCTGCCGATCACGCCGGAGGAGATCGCCGAAGCGGCGGTCGGCGCGGCGCAGGCGGGCGCGGCGATCGTCCACCTGCACGCGCGCATGCCCGACGACGGCCGCCCGACGCAGGACCCGGAGGTGTTCCGGCAGTTCCTGCCGCTCATCAGGGGAAGCTGCGACGTGGTGATCAACCTGACCACCGGCGGTGCGCCCACCATGACGGTCGAGGAGCGGCTGCAGCCGGCGCTCAAGCTCAAGCCCGAGGTCGCCTCGCTCAACATGGGATCGATGAACTTCGGCCTGTACGAGATGGTTGGCCGCTACAAGGAGTTCAAGTACGAGTGGGAGAAGCCCTACCTCGTTGAGAGCGACGACCGCATCTTCAAGAACACCTTCAAGGACATCGCCCACATCCTGCGCTCCTGCGCCGACAACATGACGCGCTTCGAAATCGAGTGCTACGACATCGGGCACCTGTACACGGCGGCGCACTTCCTCGACCGCGGCCTGCTCAAGCCGCCGCTGTTCATCCAGTCGGTGTTCGGCATCCGCGGCGGCATCGGGCCGCACGCCGAGGACGTGCTGCACATGAAGCGCACCGCGGACCGCCTGTTCGGCGACGCCTACCTGTGGTCGGTCCTCGGCGCCGGGCGCAACCAGATGCAGATCGCGGCGCTGTCGGCGGTGATGGGCAGCAACGTCCGCGTCGGGCTGGAAGACAGCCTGTGGATCGGCAAGGGCCAGCTCGCGCGCTCGAACCGCGAGCAGGTGGCCAAGGTGCGCCGCATCCTGGAGGAGCTGGGGCTGGCGGTCGCCACCCCGGAGGACGCGCGCCAGATGCTCAAGCTGAAAGGCGGCAACAACGTCCATTTCTAGAGCCGTCGCGGGCTGGCTCGAGCGCAACGTCCTCGAACTGGGGCGCGAGCTGCGGTGGTCTTACCTCCCGCCGCTCATGGTGTACGTCGCGGCGGGCATCTCGGGCCTCACCGGCATCGTCGGCACCTTCTTCGTCAAGGAGTACCTGGGCCTGTCGCCGGCCTTCCTCGCGGCGCTCGGCTTCTGGGCGGGAATCCCGTGGGCGCTCAAGATGCCCGTCGGGCACGTCGTCGACCTGATCTGGCGCTGGAAGGCGTGGCTGGTGTACGTGGGCGCGGCGCTGATCGCCGCGAGCCTGCTCATCATGGTCGGGCTGATCGAGCACACCGCGGCGATGCGCGCGGTGATGCCCGTGGCACACTGGTTCGTGCTCGCGACGCTGCTCGCGCCGACCGGCTACATGGTGCAGGACGCGGTCGCGGACGCCATGACCGTCGAGGCGGTGCCGCGGGTCGACGCCGCGGGGCGGCCCTACGACGCGGGCGAGCGCAAGCTCATGCACACCACGATGCAGACGCTGGGGCGCGTCGCCATCATCGGCGGCAGCGTCCTGGTGGCGCTCGCCAACGTGCTGCTGTTCCAGGGCGCCGACGCGCTGCCGCAGGCGCAAAAGGCCGCGCTCTACGCCGACATCTACGAGATGGCGCTGATCATTCCCGCGGTTTCGCTCGTGGGAGTGGCGCTCGCCGGCGTGCTGCGGCGCAGGCAGTGGGCGCGCCTGCGCCGCCAGGGCTTCGGCGAGGCCGAAATCGAGCACCTGCTGGCGGTGCACGGCGAGGAGAAGACCGCGCCCAACTGGTGGGTGCTGGGCGGTAGCCTCGCATTCGTGGTCGTCACCGTCGCGGTCGGGCTGTCCGACCTGCGCTACGGCCAGGAGATCATCTTCGCCGGCTCGCTCGGCGTGCTGCTGTTTCTGCTCTGGCGCCTGGCAAGGGAGCTGGAGCCGGCCTCGCGCGAGGTGCTCGTCGCCACCGCGCTGGTGCTGTTCGTCTACCGCGCGGTGCCCGGTCCGGGAGCGGGATCCACCTGGTGGATGATCGACAAGCTGAAGTTCGACCAGGCGTTCCTCGCCGAGCTGTCGCTGATCGCCTCGGCGCTCACGCTCGCCGGGATGTTCATCTTCCGCCGCTACATGGCCGAGAAGTCGATCGCGCAGATCATCGTCATGCTGACCTTCGCCGGCACCGCGCTCGGCCTGCCGATCGTGGGAATGTTCTACGGCCTGCACCACTGGACCGAGGCGCTGAGCGGCGGGGTCGTCGATGCGCGCTTCATCGCGCTGGTCGATACCGCGCTCGAGTCGCCGCTCGGACAGATCGCGATGATCCCGATGCTCGCCTGGATCGCCAACAGCGCGCCGCCGCAGCTCAAGGCGACCTACTTCGCGGTGATGGCTTCGTTCACGAACCTCGCGCTGTCGGCCGCGCAACTGGGCACCGAGTACCTCAACCAGATCTTCGTCGTGACGCGCGAGGTGCGCAATCACGCGACCGGCGCGATCCTGGTGCCCGCGGACTACACCGAGGTGGGCGAGCTCCTCATCTCGGCGACGCTGATCGGGCTCGCGCTGCCGCTGCTCGCCGTGGGAATCGTTAAACTCGCGAAATTGCGCACCGCCTAGGAGCAGGAATGAAGCTCGCCATACTCGACGACTACCAGCGCGTGGCGCTCGCATCGGCCGACTGGGAGCGGCTGCGCCGGCGCGGGGTCGAGGTCAGCGTGTTCCACGAGCCCTTCGCCACGACCGAGGAGGCGGCGGCCCGGCTCACACCCTTCGACATCGTGTGCCTGATGCGCGAGCGCACCCCGTTTCCCCGCGCGCTGGTCGAGCGGCTGCCGCGGCTGAAGCTGGTGACGCTCACGGGCGTGCGCTCGCCGAGCCTCGACGACCATGCCTGCACCGAGCGGCGGATTCCGGTGAGCCACACGCGTCCGGGCGCGAGCGGAGCCTCGACCGCGGAGCTCGCTTGGGGCCTGATCATCGCCGCGGCGCGCGACCTCGGCAAGGCCGGGCGCGGCATGCGCTCCGGCCTGTGGCAGGAGGGGATCGCGGGCGGCATCGCGCTGGAGGGCAAGCGCCTCGGTCTCATCGGGCTGGGCAAGCTCGGCAGCCGGGTGGCGCGCGTAGGATCCGCCTTCGGCATGGACGTGGTGGCCTGGAGCCAGAACCTCACGCAGGAGCGCGCCATCTCCTCCGGCGCGCTTTACCTGCCGAAGGACGAGCTGCTCGCGACCTCCGACGTGATCAGCATCCATCTCGTGCTGAGCGAGCGCACGCGTGGCGTGATCGGCGCGGCCGAGTTCGCGCGCATGAAGCGCGGCGCGATCCTGGTGAACACCTCGCGCGGGCCGATCGTCGAAGAAGCGGCGATGATCGAGGCGCTTAAGAGCGGCCGGCTGGGCCATGCCGCGCTCGACGTCTACGACCGCGAGCCGCTGCCCGCGGACCACGCGCTGCGCACGCTCGACAACGTCACGCTCAGCCCGCACCTGGGGTACGTCACCGCGGAGGGCTTTCGCATGTACTACGAGGACACGATCGAGAGCGTGGAGGCCTGGCTCGACGGCAGGCCGCTGCGCCTGCTCAATCCCGAGGCGGCGAAGTGAGCGTCACGCGCCTGTGCCTGGTGCGCCACGGCGAGACCGCCTGGAACGCCGAGGGGCGCGTGCAGGGGCAGCTCGACGTGCCGCTGAACGCGACCGGGCTGGCGCAGGCGCGCGCGGTGGCCGCGGCGCTCGCCGGCGAAGCGTTCGGCGCGATCTACGCGAGCGACCTCGCGCGCGTGCGCCAGACGGCCGAGCCCGCGGCCGCCCGCCTGGGCATCGGAGTGCGGCTCGAGCGCGCGCTGCGCGAGCGGCACTACGGCATCTTCGAGCGTCTCACCTACGTCGAGGCGAAGGAGCGCCATCCGGCGGAGTACGCGCGTTTCCGCGACAAGGATCCGGAGTTCGATTTCGTCACCGGGGAAAGCCTCAAGGCCTTTGCCGCGCGCGCGCTCGCCTGCGTCGGCGCGCTCCTCGAGCGCCACGCCGGGGAGAGCGTCCTCGTCTTCACCCACGGCGGGGTGCTCGAGATGGTGTACCGCCACGCGACCGGACGCGGGCTCTCCTCGCCGCGCGACTTCGAGATCCCGAACGCGGCGTTGAACCGCATCGAGGTCTCCGGCGACGGATGGCGCGTGTCGCGCTGGGCCGACGTGTCGCATCTGGAAGGGGCGCTGGACGACCTCCCGGGCTGAGGCGCGGCATCGGGTACACTTCGCGCTCAGTCCGGCAATAATGACCAGAACCGCCGCTCTCGCAGCCGTCCTTTCGCTCTTCTCGGCCTCGGCCGCGGCCACCAGCGATCCGCTGGTGGGCCTGCTCGAAGGCTCGGGCAGCGCCGGACTCGGCGCCGCCGTGCGCATCGAGCGCTCGATGTACAAGGACGCCGGCGTGCGCTACGACCTGTTGCCGCTGCTCCTGTACGAGAGCACCTACCTCTACCTGCACGGCTACCGGCTGGGCGTGAAGCTGTACGACGAGCCCGAGCAGAAGGTCGACGTGTTCTTTTCGCACCGCTTCGAGGGCTTTCCCTACGACTCCATGCCCGAGAGCCTCGCCGGCATGGCGGGGCGCGATACCGGCACCGACTTCGGCCTGAGCTACGAGCGGCGCGGCGACTGGGGCGCGGTGTTCGGCGAGCTGCTGCACGACGTCTCGGCGGCCTCGAACGGCAGCGAGGCGCGCCTCGGCTACTTCTACGAGCACAAGCGAAACGGCCTGCGCGTGCGGCCGTACGTGACGCTGTCGTGGCGCGACGCGACGCTGAACGACTACTACTACGGCGTGCTGCCGGGCGAGGCCACGGCGTCGCGGCCCGCCTATGCGCCGGGCAGCGGCGTCAATGCCGACTTCGGCATCTATGCCGACTACCGCTTGACCGAGCGCTGGCGCCTGCTCGGCGGCTTGTCCGTCACGCAGTGGTCCAAGGGCGTCGCCGACAGCCCGATCGTCTCCGGCGGCACGCAGCTCAAGGCGCTCGCCGGCTTCGCCTACGACTTCTCGCCCGAGAAGGACGCATGGAAGGAGCGCGGACGGCCGCTCAATCTGAAGGTCCTGTACGGCAAGTCGACCGACTGCAACCTGCTGCCGGTCATGGCGCTGCAGTGCACCTCGACCTCGACGGTCGACAACACGCGCATCCTGGGCTTCGAGCTCGGGCGCCCGTTCATCGAGCGCCTGAACGGCTGGCCGGTCGACATCGTCGGCTACGCCGGCGCGATCTACCACGACGATCGCGGCTACCAGCCGAATTCCTGGGCCGTGCACGCCGACATGAAGGCGTTCTACTACGGCTTTCCCTGGGACGAGCACGTGCGCACGCGGCTCGGCTTCGGCTTCGGCCTGTCCTACGCCTTCAGCATCCCGTACGTCGAGGCGCGCGACCAGGCCGAGCGCGGGCGCGTCACCTCGAAGCTTCTCGTCTACCTCGATCCGACCATCGACGTGAACGTGGGCGACATCTTCGGCGCGCGTGCGCTGCGCAGCACGTATTTCGGTGTCGGCGCCTCGCACCGCTCCGGCATCTTCGGCAGCTCGCAGCTGCTCGGCAACGTCGACGGCGGCTCGAACTACATCTACACCTACGTCGAGTGGTCGATGTAGGCACGCACCGCGTCGTTGAAGCGATCCGGCAGTTCGACGTGCGGCAGGTGGCCGCAGTCGGGGAACACCTCCAGCTTCGCGCGGCGCGCGGCGGCCGCCAGCGGCTTTGCGTTCGTCTCGGGCGGCGTGCGGCGGTCCGCGGCTCCGACGATCACGAGCACCGGGCACTCGAGCGCACGGATCATGGCCACGCCGTCGCTCTGGCCCAGGACGTGCGTCGCCTGCGCGTAGCCGGCCACGCTCAGGCTCTCCCCCGAGTCGCGCAGCATGCGCAGCACCTCCTCGCCCGTGCCCGGCGCGACCAGCTGCGGGGCGTCCTGCTCCCGCATCGCCTGCGGTCCGAGCGTGCGGATACGAGCGATGCGCTCGGCGATGCGCTTCGCGCGCTCGGCGGCGGGCTGCGTGCCCCAGCCCGCCGCCGGACCGCCGAGAACCATGGCGCGCACGCGCCGAGGGTAGAGCGCGCCGTAGGCGAGCGCCACGAGCGTGCCCCACGAGCTGGTGACGAGGACGCACTGCGCCACGCCGAGCGCATCGAGCAGCCGGCCGAGCGCGCGCGCGTAGTCGCCGGCTTCCGGCACCTCGGCCACGAGCGGCTCGCTGCCGGCGTAGCCCGGTGCGTCCCAGGCGATGACGCGATAGGACGCGCCGAGCGGCCCGAACTGCCGGCGCCACACGGCCGAGGTCGAGCCGATGCCGTGCAGCAGCACGACGGCGGGCGCGTCGCGCCGGCCGGATTCGCGGTAGCCGATGCCGGCCGCGCGTTGCACGGGTGGGAGCATGCTTGTGCCTCCTTCGTCAGGCATAGGATGTGTAGAGCAGCAACGCGATGACCATGCCCATCGTGCCGGTCGCGAGCCAGCCGAGCTGCTTCAGGCGCCGGCTCACCACGAAGGGCCCCATCGCCTCGCGCCGCGAGGCGAGCAGCATCATGACGATCATGATCGGAAGCGCCACGATGCCGTTGATCACAGCGCTCCAGAATAGGGCCTTGACCGGGTCGAGCGGCGCGAAGTCGATCCCGATGCCGATCACTATCGCCGCCACGATGATCGCGTAGAAGCCGCGCGCCTCGAGCGGCTTGAGCGCCAGCCCGGAGCGCCATTGCAGCGTTTCTGCCGCCGCGTAGGCGGCCGAGCCGGCGAGCACCGGGATCGCGAGCATGCCGGTGCCGATGATGCCCGCGGCGAACAGCGCGAAGGCGAACGGACCCGCGATCGGGCGCAGCGCCTCGGCCGCCTGCGTCGAGCTTTCGATGTCGGTGATGCCGGCGCGGTGCAGGGTGACCGCCGTGGTGAGCATGATGAAGTACGCCACCAGGTTGGAGAAGCCCATGCCGAGATAGGTGTCGACCTTGATGCGGTGCAGCTCTTCGCGCGCGCGCGCGATCGTGAGTGGCCCGTTGTGGCCGGCGGCCTGCTGGTCCTCCACTTCCTGCGAAGCCTGCCAGAAGAAGAGGTACGGGCTGATGGTCGTGCCGAATATGGCGACCACCACCAGCACGTAGCCGCGGCTCAGGCTCATGCTCGGCCACAGTGTGCCGGCCACCACTTCGCGCCAGGGGATGTGCACCACGAACACGGTGCCGACGTAGGCGAACAGCGCGGTCACGAGCCACTTGAGCAGCGGGGCGTAACGCGGGTACGGCATCATGACCTGCAGCGCCGCCGACAGGCAGCCGAACAGCACCACGTACGCAAGCGACGGCCCGCCGATCAGCAGGCGCAGCGCTTCGCCCATCGCTCCCAGGTCGGCGGCGATGTTGATGGTGTTGGCGATGAGCAGCAGGATCACCAGCGGGTGCAGGACCCAGCGCGGGTACAGCCGCAGGATGTTGGCGGCCACGCCGCGGCCGGTGACGCAGCCGATGCGCGCGCTGACCATCTGGATGCCGACCATCAGGGGATAAGTGACGAGCAGCGTCCACAGCGTGGCGAAGCCGAACTGCGCCCCCGCCTGCGAGTAGGTGCCGATCCCGCTCGGATCGTCGTCGGCCGCGCCGGTGATGAGGCCCGGGCCGAGCTTCTTCAGCCACAGGTGGACGTTGGCCGGCTTCATGTCGAGGGCGGCGGCTCGTCCATGAGCGCCACCTGTTCGCGCAGCTCGAGGATGCGGTCCTGCCAGTAGCGCTGCGTGTTGAACCACGGAAAGGCGGCGGGAAACGCCGGATCGTCCCAGCGGCGCGCGATCCACGCGGAGTAGTGCAGCAGCCGCAGGCTGCGCAACGCCTCGACCAGATGCAGCTCGCGCCGGTCGAAGGAATTGAAGCGCTCGTAGCCGTCCAGGAGGTGCTTCAGGCTCGCCGACATCGCCGGGCGCTCGCCCGGCAGCAGCATCCACAGGTCCTGTACCGCGGGCCCGTTGCGCGCATCGTCGAAGTCGACGAAATGCGGCCCGTCGTCGGTCCACAGCACGTTGCCGGCGTGGCAGTCGCCGTGCAGCCTTAGCGTGCGCAGCGCGCCGGCGCGCTCGTAACAGCGCGCCACGCCCTGGAGCACGAGCTCGGCCACGCTGCGCCAGGACGCGAGCAGGTCCGGCGGGATGAAGCCGTGCCCGAGCAGCCAGTCGCGCGGCTCCAGGCCGAAGCTCGCGATGTCGAGCGCGGGCCGCTCCTCGAAGCGTCGCAGCGCGCCGACGGCGTGAATGCGGCCGATGAATCGGCCGAGCCACTCGAGCGTGGCGCGGTCCTCGAGCTCGGGCGCACGACCGCCGCGCCGCGGGTAGACGGCGAAGCGGAACCCGCCGTGCTCGAACAAGCTGCGCCCGCCGAGATCGAGCGGTGCCACCACCGGGATCTCGCGCGCGGCGAGCTCGCGCACGAATGCATGCTCCTCGAGAATCTGCGCGTCGCTCCAGCGACCGGGCCGGTAGAACTTCGCCACCACGGGCTTCTCGTCCTCGATGCCGACCTGGTAGACGCGGTTCTCGAAGCTGTTGAGCGCGAGCTGGCGGCCGTCGCAGCGCAGGCCGACGCTCTCGAGCGCGGCAAGCACCATGTCGGGCGTGAGTCGGGAGTAGGGATGCGGGTCGGCGTGCTGCATGCGGACATTCTAAGTGCTGAGTCCTCGCGCAAGCCGGGTGAAGGCTTTGCAACAGTTGGTAAATCCACTTGCGAGGACGCCGCGCGCGGATTATGAGTTGCGCGTCTCGCGTGCAAAGCGGGGGGCGCATCATGAGCACGACGGTGGAGCTGCTCGAGTTCGGCGTGGCGGCCGCGGTGATCGGCGGCGTCGTGCTGTGGATCGTGGTCCTGCCGGAACGCACCAGGAAGAAGCCGCCCAGGCAGCCCCGACCCTCCCGCCCCGCGGAGCACGCCGCTTGGGACCCGGACACCGACGCCGGGCGCCGCCGCCGCTAGTCTCAGGCCTTCTCGTCCTTCGCCAGGAAGCGCAGCGCCACGCCGTTGTTGCACCAGCGCTGGCCGGTGGGCGGAGGGCCGTCGTCGAACACGTGGCCCTGGTGGCCGCCGCAGCGCGCGCAGTGATACTCCGTACGCGGCAGGATCAGGCGGAAGTCGCGCTTGGTCTCCACCGCGCCCGGGATGTGGGTGAAAAAGCTCGGCCAGCCGGTGCCGCTGTCGTACTTCATGGCCGAGCTGAACAGCGGCAGGCCGCAACCGGCGCAGGCGAACACGCCCTCGCGCTTTTCCTCGTTGAGCGGGCTGGTACCGGCCATCTCGGTGCCTTCCTCGCGCAGCACGCGGAACTGCGCCGGATCGAGGCGCTTCTTCCATTCGTCCTTCGTCAGCTTGAGCGGATCGCCCGGCGAGGGCACCTGGGCTCCCGCGGGAAGCAGCGCTTTCCAGTCCTTTTGCAGTTCTTGCACGTCGATTCCTCCCTTCGGGGTCGCGGCGAGCACCGGCCCGGCGATTGCAGCGAGCGGCGCGGCCGCGAGAGACTTGAGAAGCAGGCGTCGGTTCATGGTTCCCTCGCGCGCAGCACGACGAAATACTGATTCGGCAGGAAATCGAGCTCCCTGACCGTTTCGTATCCGGCGCGCCCGAGCTCGCGCTTCACCTGGGCGAGCGGGACGCGTCCGGAAGGCGGCGGGCCGTAGGGCGAGTCCGGGCGGAAATCGATGACCGCCAGCCGCGCGCCCGGCTTGAGCGAACCGAGCAGTCTGCGGAAGTAGTCCTCCCGGGCGGCGATGTGGTGGTAGGTGTCGACCAGGAGCACCAGGTCCGCCTTCTCCGGAAGCCGCGGATCGTCCGCCGCGCCGAGCTGCGCCGAGAGATTTTCCAGCCCGTCGCGCTGCGCGCGCTGCCCGAGGTAACGCACCATGTCGGGCTCGATGTCGACCCCGATCACCCGGCCGTGCGGCACCGCGCGTGCCAGGCGCACCGAGAAGTAGCCGGTGCCCGACCCGATGTCGGCGATCACCGCGTCTTTGGCGGGCGCAAGCGCCCGGATCACCTCGTCGGGCTTCTGCCAGACGTCGCGCGCGGGGTCGTCGAACTGCGTCGCCCAGCGCTCCGCATGCTGGAAGCCGTGCTGTGCCCGGGCCGGCGCGCCGAGCGCGAGCACGAGCACGATCGCGAAGCGCAGGATCGTTTTCATGGCTTGCCGATAGTATGGCGTTTTTGACCGGGGTCAAGCGGCGCGCGCCCCGCCCGGATATCTTGGAGCGGTCATGGGCATCGTTTTCAGGGCGCGGAATCTTACCAAGGTCTACCGGATGGGCGAGGTCGAAGTGCACGCGCTGCGCGGCGTGGACCTCGAGGTCGCGAGCGGCGAGCTGATCGTTTTGCTCGGCGCCTCCGGCAGCGGCAAGTCGACTCTGCTCAACATCCTGGGCGGCCTCGATACCCCGACCTCCGGCGAGGTCCGCTTCGAGGACCACGTCCTAACCGACGCGGACGAGGCCGCGCTCACGCGCTACCGGCGGGAGCACGTCGGCTTCGTGTTCCAGTTCTATAACCTGATTCCGAGCCTCACGGCGCGCGAGAACGTCGCGCTGGTGACCGACATCGCCACTTCCCCAATGACTCCCGAGGAGGCGCTCGGCCTGGTCGGGCTCGGCGAGCGGCTCGACCACTTTCCTTCGCAGCTCTCCGGCGGCGAGCAGCAGCGCGTCGCGATCGCGCGCGCGGTGGCCAAGCGCCCGCAGGTGCTGCTGTGCGACGAGCCGACCGGCGCGCTCGACTACGAGACGGGCAAGCTGGTGCTCGAAGTCATCGTGCGCATCAACGCCGAGCTCGGCACCACGGCGCTGGTGATCACGCACAACGCCGCCATCGCGGCCATCGCCGACCGGGTCTTGCGTATCGCCAACGGGCGCATCGCCAAAGTGGAAATCAACGCGCGCAAGCTGAGCCCGTCGGAGATTTCCTGGTGAGAGCGCTCCACCGCAAGCTCGCGCGCGACCTGTGGGCGATGAAGACGCAGGTGGTGTCGATCGCCATGGTGATCGCCTGCGGCATCGGCGGCTTCGCCGCGACCTTCTCGACACACGATTCGCTTGCCTGGTCCCGGGATCGCTACTACGACAGCGCGCGCTTTCCCCAGGTGTTCGCCACCGTCAAGCGCGCGCCCGATTCCCTCTTGCCGAAAATTCGGGCGATTCCCGGCGTCTCGGAGCTCGACACGCGCGTGGTGCAGGACACGCAGCTCGATGTGCCGGGGGTCGCTCAGCCGATCATCGCCCGACTGATCGGTCACGACTTCCTGCACCCGTCCGCCATGAATCGCCTGACGCTCACCGCGGGCCGCTGGCCCTCGCCCGGGTCGCGCCACGAGGCGGTGGTGAACCAGCGTTTCATGGAGGCGCGTCATCTGGCGGTGGGCATGGATGTGCACGTCCTTCTTAACGGCAAGCGCGAGCGCCTGCGGCTGGTCGGCACGGTGCTGTCGCCCGAGTACATCTACGCCACGCGCGGCGGCGGCCTGCCGGACGACGAGTGGTTCGCCGTGATGTGGATGGACGCCGAGCACCTTGCCTCCGCCTTCGACATGAAGGGGGCGTTCAATTCGGTACTGCTGCGGCTCGCGCACGGAGCCTCGCAGCCCGCCGTGATCGCGGCGCTCGACCACCTGCTCGACCCCTATGGCAGCTACGGCGGCGTCGGCCGCGAAGACCAGGCTTCGGACAAGATCGTGTCGCAGGAGATCGAGCAGCAGCGCGTGCTGGGCACCGTCCTGCCGGCGATCTTCCTCGCGGTGGCGGCGTTTATCCTGAACGTGGTGCTGCACCGGATGGTGACCGCGCAGCGCGGCGAGATCGCCGCGCTCAAGGCGCTCGGCTACGACGACCGCAGCATCGGCTGGCATTACCTGCAGTTCACCTCGGTGGTGGTGGTGCTCGGGGTGCTATTGGGGGTCGCGCTCGGCTGGTGGCTCGGGCTGGACCTCACGGAGCTGTACACCGACTTCTTTCACTTCCCGGAATTTCGCTATCGGCTGCTGCCGTGGGTGGTGGTCGCCGGGGCGGCCACGGCGCTCGTCGCCGGCTACGGCGGCGCGCTTGCGGCGATCCGCGGAGTGGTCAGGCTGCGCGCGGCCGAGGCTCTGCGCCCGCCGATGCCGGCGCACTTCCGCCCGCTGCTGATCGAGAGGCTCGGCTACGCGAGGCTCGTGTCTCCGGCGCAGCGCATGATCCTGCGCAACATCGAGCGCAAGCCGGTGCGCGCGCTGCTTACCGTGGCCGGAATCGCGGGGTCTGTCGCGATCCTGCTGTCGGGGACGTTCTGGAACGACGCGGTCGAGTATTTCATGGACATCCAGTTCAACAAGATCCAGCGGGCCCAGGTCACGCTCGGCTTCGTCGAGCCGGTCTCGGAGTCCGTGCGCTGGGAGCTGATGCACCTGCCCGGCGTCGAGCAGGTCGAGCTCCAGCGATCGATCCCCGCCGTGCTGCGCGCCGGGCCCCGCAGCTACCGCACCGCAGTGACGGGTCTCGTTGACCACCCGCAGCTGCAGCGCATCCTGGACGCGGATCTCAGGCAGGCGACGCCGAGTCCCGGGGGGCTGCTGCTCACCACGCGGCTGGCAGAGCGCCTTCGCCTCGCGCCCGGCGACCTCGTCTCCGTCGAGCTGCTCGAAGGCAAGCGCGTCAGGGCCGACCTGCGCGTCGCCGGCACCGTGCGCGAGCTGGCCGGCATGAACGCCTGGATGAGGCTCGATGACCTGAACCGCCTGGCGCGCGACGGCCCGGTCGTGTCCGCCGCGGGGCTGCTCGTCGACCGCGCCGCCGAGGGCGGCCTGCTCGCGCGTCTGAAGGAGATTCCGCGCGTCGCGGTCGTGATCGTCAACCGTACCCTGCTCGAGACCTTTCGCGAGACCAGCGCGCGCAATCTGCTGTTCTTCACCGCCATCCTCACGGCGTTCGCGGCGACCATCGCGGTCGGCGTGGTGTATAACAACGCGCGCATCCAGCTCGCCGAGCGGGCCTGGGAGCTCGCGAGCCTGCGCGTGCTGGGCATGACGCGCGGCGAGGTCTCGGTGCTGCTGCTCGGAGAGCTGGCGGTCGAGATCGCGGTCGCCATCCCGCTCGGCTTTGTGGCAGGGTTCTGGCTTGCGGCACTCCTGGTCAGACTTACGCAACCGGAAGTATTCGAGATTCCGCTGGTGATACTGCCCGACACTTATTTCTACGCCGGCGCGGCGGTCGTCGCGGCGGGGATCGTGAGCGCGCTCATCGTGCGTCACCGCATCGATCACCTCGACCTGGTCGCCGTCCTGAAGACGCGGGAATGAGGACCCGAAACAAGATCGTTCTGGGAGTCGTCGCGGCGGCGCTCGCCGGCGTTGCGGTCTGGGCGCTGCGGCCGCAGCCGGTGCTGGTCGAGACCGCGAAGGTGACGCGCGGGCCGTTCGAGCAGACGGTGTCCGACGACGGCAAGACGCGGGTGCGCGACCGCTACGTGGTGTCGGCCCCGCTCGCCGGACGGGTCGGGCGCATCGAGCTGAAGGCCGGCGACCCCGTGAAGGAAGGCCAGGTGGTGGCGGTGCTCACTCCGAGCATGCCTGCGTTTCTCGATGTGCGCACGGTGCGCGAGCTCGAGGCGCGCGTCGGGGCTGCGGAGGCGCAGCGGCTGCGCGCCGCGGCCGAGCTGGCGAAGGCCGGGGCCCAGGTCGAGCAGGCGCGCTCGGACCTCGAGCGAGCGAAGAGCCTGAGGAAGGGCGGCTTCGTGTCGGAGAACGCGCTCGATCAGGCGCGGCTCGCTCTGGTCACCTCGGAGAAAGGGCAGGAGGCGGCGAAGTTCGCCGAGCACGCGGCGATCCACGAGGTGGAGCAGGCGCGCGCGGTGCTGGTGCGCTATCGCGCCGAGAGCGCGAACAAGATCGTCGGCGCGAGCTGGGAGGTGAAATCGCCGGTCACCGGATCGGTGCTCAAGGTGGTGCAGGAAAGCGAGGGCGTCGTGCCGCTCGGGGCTCCGCTCATCGAGATCGCGGACCCGCGCAGCCTCGAGGCGGTGGTAGACGTTCTATCGGAGGAGGGCGTGGCGATACGGCCCGGCATGCCCGCGCGCATCGAGATCGGCAGCGGCGTGCCGCCGCTCGCGGCGCGCGTGCGCCTGGTCGAGCCGGCCGGCTTCACCAAGATTTCCGCGCTCGGCGTCGAGGAACAGCGCGTCAACGTGGTGCTCGACTTCGCCGAGCCGCTCGATCGCGTGCAGACCATCGGCGACGGCTTCCGCGTCGACGCGCACATCGTGACCTTGAAGGTGGACGACGCGGTCAAGGTGCCGGTGGGCGCGCTGTTCCGGCACGGCGAAGGCTGGGCGGTGTTCGTGCTCGAAGGCAACCGCGCCGTGCTGCGGCAGGTGAAGTCGACCCGGCGCAACGGCGGCGAGGCGATGATCGACGAGGGGCTCAAGCCCGGCGAGACCGTGATCGTGTACCCGTCCGACGTGCTCGAAGACGGCGCGAGAGTCGAGATCCGCACGCCGCTGCGCTAGACTGCACGCCATGGCCACCGACAACATCGTCGAAATCGAGGACCTGTACTTCGCCTACAACGAACACCAGATCTTCAAGGGCCTCAGCCTGAAGATCCCGCGCGGCAAGGTGGTCGCGATCCTGGGGGCGAGCGGCTGCGGCAAGACGACGCTACTCAAGCTGATCGGCGGCCAGCTGCGGCCTGCGGGAGGCCGGATCAGGGTGAACGGCAAGACGGTGCACGAGCTCGATACCGCGGAGCTGTACGCGCTGCGCCTCAAGATGGGAATGATGTTCCAGACGAGCGGCCTGTTCAGCGACCTGTCGGTGTACGAGAACATCGCCTTCCCGATCCGCGAGCACTACCGGCTGCCCGAGGACCTGGTGAGGCGGCTGGTGCTGATGAAGCTGCACGCGGTGGGCCTGCGCGGCGCGCGCGACCTGATGCCGGGAGACCTCTCCGGGGGCATGTCGCGACGCATCGCGCTGGCGCGCGCGATCGCGACCGATCCCCTGCTCACCATGTACGACGAGCCGTTCGCGGGCCTGGACCCGATCACCCTCAACGTGATCGCCGAACTGGTCCGCAAGCTGAACGACGCGCTCGGCATCACTTCGATCGTCGTCACCTACGACGTGAGCGAATCGCTCAAGGTGGTCGACTACGTGTACGTGATCTCGGACGGCGTGGTGGTCGGCGAGGGAACGCCCGAGCGGGTGGCCGCATCGGACGATCCCTACCTGAGGCAGTTCATGCACGCGCTGCCCGACGGCCCCGTGCGCTTTCACTTTCCGGCCAGGCCGCTCGAAGAGGACGTCGGCCTGGCGCAGCCGGCGCTTAGCGGCCGCTAGCGATCTCGTGGCCGACGTAGGCGCCTAGCACCGCGCCGAAGAGCGCGCCGACCGCCGGGGCGCCGTAGTAGACGCCCCCGTATGCGGGACCGTAGGCAGGACCGTAGGCGGGAGGACCGTAGACGACCGGCGCCGCGGGATAGACGACGGGTGCCGGGCGCACGTATACCACCCTGCGCTCGACATAGCGTGGCCGCTCGCGGACCACCACCACGCGGCGATCGTGGTCGTGGCGATCCCAGCCATCGCCGCGATAGCCGTATTGGTTCCCGCGGTATCCCGGGTCGGCGAAGGCCGGCGCCGCAGCGAGCAGCGAAGCACCCAACACGGCTGCGATCGAAAGTTTGCTCAGTTTCATGTCTCTCTCCTTTCGTTGGTTGCAGCCCCAGCAATGCGGGCATGGGAGCATTGTCGACACGAACCCTGTTAACGTCTGCGAGCGAGTGTAAGCTCCTGTAACAGCGGCCAAGTCCCTGGCACAGATCACATTTCTCGCATGGGGCGATGTGCGCCCGCCGACCAGCGGAGGCATCTATGAGCGGGAGGAGGCAAATCGAGATCGATCAGCGGGTCTACGATCTCTACGACGAGTACTGCCACGGCCGGATCGACCGGCGCGAATTCCTGAAGCGCGCGGGCGCAGTCGCGGCCGGAGGTTTGGCAATGGCGCAGGCGCTGCTGCCGCGCTACGCCGCGGCGCAGACGATCCCGGTTACCGACCCGCGCATCAAGGCGCAGTACGTTGAATACCCCTCGCCGGGCGGAAATTCGGGGGCCATGCGCGGTTACCTCGTGCAGCCGGCGAAGTCGGGCCCGTTCCCCGCGGTGCTGGTGATACACGAGAACCGGGGGCTCAATCCGTACGTCGAGGACGTGGCGCGCCGGCTGGCGGTGGACGGGTTCCTCACGCTCGCGCCCGACGGCCTGGCGCCAGTCGGAGGGTATCCGGGCGACGACGACAAGGGGCGGGCGCTGCAGGCGAATCTCGATCAGCCGAAACTGCGCATCGACATGCTCAATGGCGCACGCTTCGTGAAGGCGCTCCCTCTGTCTACCGCCAAGCTCGGCGCGGTCGGATTCTGCTGGGGCGGCGGCGTGGTCAATGAGCTGGCGGTCGCGCTCGGGGTGGATCTGCAGGCGGCCGTGCCGTTCTACGGTGCGGCGCCGCCGGCGACGAGCGTGCCGAGCATCAGGTCGCCGCTGCTGCTTCACTTCGCGGAGTACGACCCGCGCATCAACGGCATGTGGCCGGGCTACGAGGCTGCGCTGAAAGCCGCCGGGGCGCGGTACGAGGCGTACCAGTACCCTGGCACGCAGCACGGCTTCCACAATGACTCGACGCCACGCTATCGCGAAGCGGCGGCGAAGCTCGCGTGGGAGCGCACCATTGTGTTTTTCAGGAAGAACCTCACCTGAGCTTCCTGCGCGGCTTGCGGTACTGCAGGAGGGCCGCGATCTTGCGCTCGAAGGGATCGCGGCGCGTGAGATTTTTGACCTGCGCGCGCGTCAAGAGCCGGAAGTGGCGCACCTCCTCGAGCAGCTCGGGAACTTCCCAGGCGTTCTTTTCGCCTGCGGCCCAGATCATCGGGTCCACGCGGCGCAGGTCGAACGGCACCGAGTATTCACGCAGCGACTTGTGCTCCCGCTTGTTGGAGTACTCGTGGAAGTACGACATCGCCAGCTCCCGCAGGCTGCGGTACACCGGGTCGCGCCAACGCAGGTAGGCGCCGTTGGTTTTCGAGATGGCGCCCCAGCAGCCGCGGCGCCGGAACAGCGCGACCACGTGGTCGAAGTCGCGCTCAGCGCGCATGTCCATCAGCAGCGGCGGCTCGCCGTGCACCCAAAGCGCGGCGGCGGCGAGCATGGCGCCCTCGATGCAGTGCGCGTTCTTTTCGCGCAGCACTACGCGCACCGGACGGCAGGTGTCGCCGTTGGGCTCGAAGTTCTGCTTGAGGTGAAACAGATAGCTCTGGATCTTCGCCGGCGCGTCGAGCCGCCGCAGCACCGCGAATTCCGCCTTGCTCAGTCCGAGGTCCTCGCGGCGGGCGAAGCGCTTGCGGGCCACGGTCAGAACTGGTAGCGGCGCAGACCGCCGTCGACCGGAATCACCGCGCCGGTGATGTATCGCGCGCGGCTGGATGCGAGAAAGCAGACCAGGCTCGCGATGTCTTCCGGCTGGCCGTACTGGCCCACCGGGATTTCGTGCTCCGACTGCCACTTGCGGAATTCCGGCGTGTAGTTGCGTTCGATCTGCTCACTCATGATCCGGCCCGGCGGGATCGAGTTCACCGTGATCCCGTGCTTGCCGACCTCGCGCGACAGCCCCTTGGCCCAGGAGTGCATCGCCGCCTTCGCGCAGAACGCGCCATTGATCCCCTCGGGCTCGGACTTGCCCGTGATGTTGATCACGCGGCCCCAGCCCCGCGCCGCCATCTGGTCGATCAGCAGGTCGGTGATCTGGCGCTGTCGGGTGAAGTTGAGCGTCATCGCTTCCTGCCACTGGGCTTCGCTCGTGTGCAGTTCGAAGCGGCGGCTGCCTCCGGCGTTGTTCACCAGGATGTCGACCGTTCCGAGCGCCGCGAGGGCGGCGCGCGCGATCGTTTCCGGCGCGTCCTCGCGCAGCAGGTCGCATTCGATCAGCGCGGGGCGCGACGCGCCGCCCGCGGCGATCTCGTCGGCGAGCGACTCGAGACGGTCGCGACGCCGCGCGGTGACCGCGAGCCGCACGCCCTCCGCGGCGAGCGCGCGTGCGATGCCGCGGCCGATCCCGGCCGAGGCGCCCGTGACCAGGCCGGTCTTGCCGGCGATGCCCAGATCCATGCCTTGATTTCCCTGTTCAGAGTAGCAATGCAGACAACAGCGTCGCGGTGCCCAGGAACGAAAAGAATCCGGTCACGTCGGTCACTGTAGTGAGGATGATCGTCGAGGCCGTCGCCGGATCCTGGCCGAAGCGCTGCAGCAGCATCGGCACCAGGGCGCCGGCGACGCCGGCGATGATCATCGAAATCACCATGGCGATCGCGCATATCAGCGCGAGGCCGGTCGAGCGGCTCCACACGTAGACGCCGAGCGCGGTCGTCGCCGCGACCGCCAGGCCGTTCAGCAGCCCGGTCGCCGCCTCCTTGGTGAGCACGCGCGGCAGGTGGCGCAAGGTGATCTCGCGCAGGAACAGTCCGCGCATCGTGACCGCCAGCGCCTGCCCGCCGGCATTGCCGGATTGCCCGGCGACCACCGGCAGCAGCACGGCGAGTGCGGTGAATTTGGCGATCAAGCCCTCGAACATGCCGACCACCGCGGCGGCGAGAAACGCGGTGAGCAGGTTGATCTCCAGCCAGCCCAGGCGCTTGCGCACCGCGAACATCGGGTTGGACAACGCGCGCTCGTCTGGGCTGGCGCCCACCATGCTGAGGATGTCGGCGCTCGCTTCCTCCTCGATTGCGGAAACGAGCGCCGCCTGGCGGATCACCCCGACCAGACGCCCGGCGTGGTTGACCACCGGCAGCGCCGAGATCGGCTGCTGCTGCAGCACCCGCACCACGTCCTCGCGGGGATCGACGTCGCGCACCGCGGCGGCGAGCCCGCGGGTCAGTTCGCGCACGAGCTGGTTGTCCTCACTCACCGCAAGGTCCTGGATCTCCACGCGCCCGACCAGCACGCCCTCGCCGTTCACCACGAACATCTCACGCAGGCCACGTCGCTTGAGCGCGCGCAGGTGGGCGAGCGCCTGGCCGACCGTCTGGTCCTCGCACACCGGGGTGACCTGAGGATCCATGATGCGGCCGGCGGAGTCCGACGGGTAATCGAGCAGGGCGCGCAGCTCGCGAGCGACCTGCACGTCGAGCAGCTCGAGCAGGCGCTTGCGCTGCTCCGCGTCGAGCTGCATCAGCACCTGGGCGGCGACGGCCGGCTCGGCCTCGCTCAGCAAACTGCGGGCGGTGGGCCCCGGCAGCAGCTCGAGCGCCGCCGCGGCGGCATCCGAGGCGAGAGACTCCCAGGCGCGCACTGCCACATGTGGGGCGTGCGTCGAGAGCAGCTCGGCGACCTCATCGGGGGGCATGGTCTCGAGCTGGCGCGCGGCCTCGCCCGGGTAGTCGAGCAGGAAGCGCTGGTTGAGCGCGGTGACGGCGGCCTGCGGATCAGCGCTCATCGCCGGACTTGCGCAGCGGCGGTACGCGCGGCAGCACGCTTAGCGCAGCGGCGAACAGGCCCGACACGGCGGTCCAGTAGCCGCGCGCCAGCGCGCCGGTGACGATGTCAGTGCCGTCGCTTTCCCTGCTCGGCGTTCGTCCTCCGGCGAGGGCGCGCTTGAGCACCGCGCGTCGCAGCACGCCGATCAGCCGGTCGTTGCGCTCGACCACCGGCAACGCTGCAGAGCGGTCCCAGCCCCGGTGATCGGCCGCGCCCTGGAGCGGCGTGTTCGCGGCGAGAACGGCGTAGGGCTTCGTCGCCAGCGTGCCAAGCGGGGTGCCCGCCGGCGCGCGCAGCAGCGCGGCGATCTCGATCGTGCCGATGAGACGCTCGTCGGGGCCGATGACGTAGATCTGCTCCGCCGGGCCATCGGAGCCATTACGTAGCCGCTGGAGCGCGTCGTCGACGCGCGCGCCGGCCAGGAGCGCGGTTAGGTCCGGGTCGGCCCAGGCCCCGACCGTATCCTCCGCGTAGCCGAGCAGCATCCGCGATGCGACCGCGGTCGCCGTCGGCAGCCCCTCGAGCAGACGCGAGCGACGCGCCTCCGGCACATGTCGCAGGATCGTCACCGCCGACTGCGCGCCGAGCGAGGCGAGCAAAGCCATGGCCGGCCCGTCTTCCAATGCGCCGATATCGCGTGCCGCTGCCGTCGGAAGCATGGCCGACAGCACCGGCCCGGCGACGCGCGCCGGGACTCGCTCGAACAACGCGCTCGACTCGGCCGCCGACATGCGCTCGAGCACGCGCGCGGCGTCCGCCGGGTGGGACGAGAGAAAAGCGACGGTAAGCCGCTCCGGGTCAGCCATCACTTCCCTCGGCCGGCAACAACAGGATCGGCTCGTCGTGATACAGCCGGCCGGGGAGAAGCACGCGACCCTGCACGGTCTCCAGCATCAGCCCGGTGGCCGTCAATTCGAGGATCCGGCCCTCGTGGCCCGCAACCCGGATGCGCTGGCCGACCTCGAGGCTCTGTCGCAAGTAGTGCGCTCCGATTAGGTTCGACACGTAGCCACGGGCTCCGAGGCTCATGGCGATGGCGACTCCTCCGGCGACCGTCATGAAGACCGCCGCGGCGAGGATCGCGAGAAAGGTGATGCGGATGCCGACCTGCTCGGCGCCGACCAGGATCGCGGCGGCGAGGATCGCCCCCTGGGCAACGCGCGCCAGCACCTGTCGCTGCGACGGCGCGAGCCGCGTCGCCGCCGCTCGCACGAGGTCTGCCACGAACGCCGAGAGCACGTAGCCCGCGGCGACGATCAGCAGCCCCGCGGCCAGGGTCGGCAGGTAATCGAGCAGCCGCGCGAGCCAGTCGGTGAAGGTCTGCAGGCCGAGTACCTGCGTCGCGGCCATGACGAAGAACAGAAGCACGATCCAGAACACGATCGTTCCCAGCACCGAAGACGAGCGCCCGACGCGCAGCCGCTCGGTGGTCTTCGGTGTAAGCACGCGCATGAGCAGCGTCTCGGCGAGCAGCGCGCCGCGCACCGTGAGCACGCGCATCAGGCGCGCCAGCAGCCAGCCGACGAACAGCAGCAGCACCGCGCTAAGCACGCTCGGCAGGTAGGTTACGAGGCGGTCGAATATCGCGACGGCCGTCCCGGTGATGGTCGCGCCGAGTTCTGCCATGGAGTTCTTCTGATCGATTGGGGCGCAGATTAGCATTGCGCGCGCGCAACCGTATACTGGCCGCTCGATCTTTCATCGCGCCGGAGCGACGCACATGGCGAAGCCAGCAATCGGTTACATCGGGGTCGGACTCATGGGATTGCCGATGGCTGCGCGCCTCGTTACGCTCGGCTATCCGGTGTCGGCCTGCGACATCGCGCCCGACAGGATCGACGCCGCGCGCAGGGCGGGCGCGCGCACCGTAGCCTCAGTCGCCGCAGCGGCGCGCGGCGCGGACTTCATGCTGCTGAATCTGCCGACGACGGAAGCAGTAGAGCGCGTCACGCTCGGCGAGGGCGGTTTGTGCGCGACGCTCAAGGCTCCGCAGCTGGTCATCGATTTCTCGACCATCCGGCCGGCGACGGCGCGCGATCTGGCCGCGAGACTGAAAGCCGCAACCGGCGCGGGGTGGATCGATGCGCCGGTCTCGGGCGGGCCACCGGCGTCCGGCGAGGGAACGCTGACTGTGATGGCCGGCGGAGCGCAGGAGGAATTCGAGCGCGCGATGCCGTTGCTTGCGGACGTGGCGGCGCGCGTGACGCACCTCGGTCCGGTGGGCAGCGGGTTGGCCGCAAAGATGATCAACCAGCTGATCGTCGGCGTCGGCCATGCGATGCTCGCCGAGGCGATCGTTCTTGCCGAAAGCAGCGGGATCGACGCGGCGCGGGTGCCCGCGGCGCTCGCCGGCGGGCTGGCCGACTCCAATCTGATGCAGCGCTTCTACCCGCGGATGGTGCGGCGCGAGTTCGCGCCGCAGGGATACGTGCGCCAGCTGCTGAAGGATCTCGAGATGGTGCACGAGTTTGCGGCCGCGACGAAGTCGCCGACGCCGATGACCGCCCAGGCGCTGTCGCTATATCGCATGCTCGCGCACCTCGGTCACACCGAGCTCGACACCACCGCGCTGGTCAAGCTCTACGACCGGAGCTAGAAGGCCGTAGGCGGGCCTTTATTTCAGGATTACCGGAGGTAAGCGTGCGCTTACTGTAAGCGATCCATCGACGGCGCAATATCGTAATACTCGGCCTGGATCGCGCGCAGCTCCGCGTCCTGCTTGTTGGGGCTTACCAGGGAGGCGAGCACCGGGTAGGTCGGCGAAAACATTACCGCCAGAGCCAGCCCCATCAGCAACCTGCGTAAAAACCGTTTCATGTTGGCCCCCAGTATCCTTGATTTGCGTTAGACGTTGTTGCGGTGCAAAAGATTTCAGAAGAATAGTATACGTTGCTATATCTGGAATAAAGTACCAACTTTAGGATTGTTAATTGCATTTGTAGGGATAATATCCGGTCATGGACCGCTTCCTCGCGATGCGAGTTTTCACGCAAGTCGTTGAATCGTCGAGCTTTGCCCGTGCCGCAGAGCGCCTCGGGCTATCCACCTCGGCCGTTTCGCGACACGTCGCGGAACTGGAGGAACATCTGCAAAACCGGCTGCTCAACCGCACGACGCGCCGCATGACGCTCACCGAGATCGGGCAGGCGTTCTACGAGCGCTCGGTGCAGCTGCTGCACGACTTGGAGGAGGCGGAAGGCGAGGCGGCCAAGTCCGCCGCGACGCCGCGCGGCACGCTGAAGGTGAGCACCTCGGTGAATTTCGGCGTGCGCCACACCGCGCCGGCGATCGCGGCGTTCCTGAAGCGTTATCCCGAAGTGAAGTGCGACATCTCGCTTTCGGACCGCGTCATCGACCTGATCGAGGAGGGGGTGGACGTCGCGATCCGCATCGGCAGCGAGGGCTCCGAGACGCTGGTGGTGCGCAGGCTGGGCGAAACCCTGGTCGTTCCCTGCGCCTCGCCGGAATATCTGGCGCTGCACGGCGCACCGCGCACCCCCGAAGAACTGTCGGCGCACAACTGCCTAACGTACGAGTACGTCGCGCCGCGTAACCAGTGGCGCTTTCGCGACGCCGAAGGACGCGAGCGCGTGGCACGCGTCTCGGGCAACCTACATTCCAACAACGGCGACTTGCTGGCCGAGGCGGCCGCGCAGGGCGCGGGCATCGTGTATCAGCCGACGTTCATCGTCGGCGAGGCGGTGCGCGCGGGACGCCTGGTGCCTCTGCTGCAGGATTTTCAGGCGCTGCCGATGCCGATCTACGCCGTGTATTCCAGCCGCAAGCACCTTTCGGCCAAGGTGCGATTGTTCGTGGATTTTCTGGTCGAGCGCTTCGCGCAGTCGAAGGACCTGCTGGCGGCGCCGCCCGCCCGGCCCTAGAACCTGCGTGCCTCGCTCAGCTGTATCCAGTGCGCGCAGGCGAGCGCGTTTGCATCCTGGCCGATGCGGCCGACGACCTGCACGCCGAGCGGCAGCCCGAGCGGGCCGCGCCTGACCGGCACGCTTACGCAGGGCGCGTGCAGCAGCGTCCACATCCTGTTGAACACCGAGTCCCCGGTCGATGCGAGGCCGGCCGGCGCCTCGCCCGGCGCGGCCGGCACCACGAGCGCGTCGCAGTCGCGCATCGCGTCGGTTAGTTTGCGACGGCAGACGCGCGCCGTGCGCTGGACCGCGTCGTAGGCGTCCGCGCTCGCCGCCCGGCCGCGGGCGAGCTGGCTGCGCAGGGGTTCGCGGATGCGATCGCGGTGGCGCAGGTACTCGTCGGCGAGGCAGCGCGCGATCTCGAAGTCCCAGATCGTGGCGTGCAGCTCCGCGAGCGGCTCGAATTCGCCGGGCAGCTCGATTCGCGTCAGGCGTGCGCCGCTGCGCGCGAGGTGCCCTCCGATGTCCTCGAACAGCTTCTGGGTCTCGGGCTTCGCCGCGCGCCACTGAGGGGTGAGGCACACACCGAGGTGCGGCGCGTTCAGCTCGCTCGGGATTCGCAGCGGCTCGCGTTGCGTGAGCGCGGCGGCGAACAGCGCCGCGTCCTCGACCGAGCGAGCGAATACGCCCACCGTGTCGAGCGAGTCGGAGATTGCCTTCACGCCCACGCGCGGCAGCAACCCGAAGGTCGGCTTGTAGCCCACCACGCCGCAAAACGCCGCCGGACGGATGATCGAGCCGCCGGTCTGCGTGCCGAACGCGAGCGGCAGCATGCGATCGGCGACCGCCGCGGCCGAGCCCGAGGACGAGCCCCCGGGCGTATGCGCGGGGTTGTGCGGATTGGTGGTCGGACCGGGCGGAAAAGTGGCGAACTCGGTGGTGACGGTCTTGCCGAGCACCAAGGCTCCCGCGGCCCGCGCGAGGGCCACGCACGGCGCGTCGGCCGGCGGCCGGTGGCCGGCGTAGATCGGCGAGCCGTACTCGGTCGGGTAGTCGAAGGTGTCGATGACGTCCTTTACGCCGACGGGCAGGCCATGCAGCGGTCCGCGCCACGGTGCCCGGTCGAGGGCGCGCGCGCCGGTGAGCGCCCGCTCGGAGTCGAGATGAGCGAAGGCGTGCACCTCCGGTTCCCGCGCGGCGATCCGCTCGAGGCAGGCGCGAGCCACCTGCTCGGCGGTGATCTCGCGGCGCTCGAGCAGGAACGCGAGCTCGGATGCGCCAAGCTCGTTCAGCGGCTTCACTTTTGCCCGAGCGTGGGTGGCCGCCAGGTGTAGGGCGCTGCCCCGGGGATGCGCAGCATGCGCAGCATGCGCAGTGCCGCCTCGCGGCCGCGGTAGTAGCCTGGCACGGCGACCGTTTCGGAAAAGCCCATGGCGCGATAAAAGCCGCGCGCTGCCTCGTTTCCGGCACGCAATTCAAGGTGCACGCTTTCCACACCGGCGGTGCGCGCCGAGGCGATGAGCCATTCGAGCAACCGCCGTCCGATGCCGCCGCGCCGCAGCGCGGGGAGCACCGCGAGCAGCACCAGGTGCGCGCGCTCGTCGCCGAACTCCATGATCGCGAAACCCGCAAGGCGGTCACGCGACTCCGCGACCAGCGTCGCCGTGTCGCGATGGCGAATCGCCCGCGACACGCGCGCCGCATCGTACTTCCACCCCAACCCGGCCTCCACGAGGTCGCGTGACATCATCGCGATCGCCTGCGCGTCGCGCGCCTCTGCGAGCCTGATGTTGATGGCTTGCGCGCCCATCCAGTACATTGTGCCACGGCGGCCCGCTACTTTCCTCGACTCGAGAATGAAACCCAATCTGATAGTCATCCTGATCGACGACCTGCGCTTCGACGAGACCGGCGCCTCGGGACATCCCTACCTGAAGACGCCGAACATCGACAGGCTGGCCAACGAGGGGGCGAAGTTCGCCAACGCCTTCCACACCACGCCGCTTTGCTCGCCCAATCGCGCCTCGATCCTGACGGGCCAGTACGCGTCGCGCCACGGCATCATCGACAACGTGGGGCGAGACGCGCTGAGCCATCGCCTGGCGAACTACCATCTCGAGCTGAAGAGGCTCGGCTACGAGACCGCGCACATCGGCAAGTGGCATATGGGCAACGACGCCAGCCCGCGCCCCGGCTACGACACCTGGATCAGCTTCCGTGGCCAGGGCATGATCACCGACCCGGTGTTCTGGGAAAACGGCGGCGAGCACAAGCTCCGCGGGTATGTCACTGACCTCCTGAACGAGCGCGCGGTGGAGTTCGTCGGCCGCAAGAGGCGCCACCCCTTCGCGCTGTTCTTTGCGCACAAGGCGGTGCATCCCGATGTGCAGCAGAAGCAGGATGGCTCGATCGACGCAAGCACCATGCAGGGTTACGTGCTGCCCGAGCGGCACAGGGACCTGTACCGCGGTTGCACCTATCCGATGCGCCCGAGCGTTCTGCCGCTCGAGCAGGTGCTCGGGCAGAAGCCTGCCTGGCGCGAGCTGTTCGCGCTGCGCGAGGACCCCGGCAACCGGCCGTTCCTCGATGCGCTGCACGTCGGCACGCAGGAGGAGATTCGCGAGCGCGCGGCCATGATGGCCTCGGTGGACGAGGGCGTCGGGGCGCTGCTCGATGCGCTCGAGCGCGCCGGTACGCTGGACAACACCGCGATCGTACTTCTCGGCGACAACGGCTTTTTTTTCGGCGAGCACGGGCTTGGCGCCGAACGCCGCTTCGCCTACGAGGAAGGCATACGCACCGCGTTCTTCATGCGTTACCCGCGGCGCATCGCGCCGGGCGCGAGCTTCGGCCAGATGGTGCTTGCCACCGATATCGCTCCGACGATGATCGAGCTCGCGGGCGGCAAGCCGGGCCCGCACATACAGGGACGCTCGCTGGTGCCGTTGCTCAAGGGCCGCGCGCGCAAGTGGCGCCAGTCGTTCCTTGTCGAATATTTCAACGAGTCGGCCTGGCCCTGGATCGTGGGCATGAGCTACAAGGCGGTGCGCACCGAGCGCCACAAGCTGATCCACTGGGTGCACAAGGAAGGCGTCGACGAGCTCTACGATCTCGAACGCGATCCTTACGAGATCACCAACCGCATCGCGGACCGAGACTATGCGGACACGGCCGTGCGGCTGCGGCGGGAGTTGCGCAAACTGGTCGCGGACTCCGTCGGCCTGTGAGGCGCGTCTACTCGAGGTAGATCATCTTGCGCGTCATGCCGCCGTCGATCACGAAGTTCTGCCCGGTGACGAAGCCGGCGGCGGGCGAGAGCAGGTAGGCGATCAACTCGGCGACGTCCTCGGGCCGGCCGACCCGCCCGACCGGATGCTGCGCGTGGTCCTGCGGACGCAGCGGCTCGTTGCGGCGACGCACGTCGATCCAACCCGGGCTTACGCAGTTGACGCGCACTTCTGGCGCGAGGCTCATGGCGAGCGCGTGGGTGAGCGCCACCAGTCCGCCCTTAGAGGCGCTGTAGGCCTCGGTGTGCGGCTCGGACTGCAGCGCGCGCGTGGAGGCGACGTTTACGATCGCTCCGCGCGCCCTGCGAAGCGCGGCGGCGCAATGCTTGGCCATCAGGAACGCGCCAGTCAGGTTGGCGCCAATGCGCCGATTCCACTCGGCGAGCTCGAGCTGCTCTACGGGCGCAGCAGTGGCGCCGCTGATGCCCGCGTTGTTGACCAGGGCGTCCAGCCTGCCGAAGCGCGCCGCCGCCGACCGCGCGCAGGCCTCGACCGACGGCTCGCTCGACACGTCACAGGCGATGAACCAGAGCCCCGCCGACTCGGCCTCGCGCCCGGCCTCGGCGTCGATGTCGGCGATCGCGACGCGGTAGCCGCGCGCGGCGAGCAGCTGCGCCGTCGCCCTGCCGATGCCCCGCGCGCCACCCGTGACCAGAGCGGCCGCTGCGCCGCCGGTGCTCATGTTTGCGCTAGATCAAAAAGGGCCGGCCGCGGCTGTTGTCTCATCGAGCGAGTTCCTTGGAAAAAACACATGCTCTGCCTGGAAGATTGTATCGCCCTGAGCGATCTGTCCGAGGAGGAGATCCTCGCCATCGCGCAGCACGAGCACATCCCCGAGATGGCCGCCGCGGAACTCGGCAATTACCTGGTGCACGCGCCGAACGGCGAGCAGTGCATCCGGTCGATGATCCGCGACGACATCGCCACCGCCGCCGCCAGCGGCGACCGCACGCGCGAGCTTGCGCTCAAGCTGGTGCTGCGCAATTACATCGTGCAGCACCCGCGTTGCGACGAGCGCACGCGGCGCGAGCTCCACATTCCAGAGCGCCGCGATTCCTGACTTGCGCGCGCGTCGCGCAGGGGGATTGCGCGGGCCGCGCAAAGGTCTACTATCTAGGCGGCCAGGACTTGGGAGAGCGACCATGCAAGTCAAGGAGATCCTGCGCGTCAAGGGCAACCGCCTGCTGAGCATCGAGCCGACCGAGCGTGCGGCGGAGGCGGTCAAGATCATGGCCGAGGAGAACCTCGGCTCGCTGGTCGTGACCGACCAGGGACGCATGGTCGGCATTCTGACGTTCCGCGAGATCATGCAGGCGCTCGCTCGGCGCGAGGGCGCGCTGGGAGCGCTCAGGGTGAGCGATATCATGGTGCGCGACCCGGTCACGACCTCGCCCGACCTGGAGGTCAACGAGCTTCGGCGCGCGATGCTGGACACCGGCGCGCGCTACCTCCCGGTGCTGCAGGCAGACAAGCTTCTCGGCGTGATCTCGTTTCGCGACGTCGCCAAAGCGGTGCTCGAGGAGCAGGATCTCGAGAACAAGATGCTCAAGGGGTACCTGAAGACCTGGCCGGCCTGAGGTAAGCTCCTCCTTCTCATGTCCGGCAACACCTTCGGCACGCTCTTTTGCGTGACCTCGTTCGGCGAATCGCACGGCGTCGCGTACGGCGGTGTGGTCGACGGCTGCCCGCCCGGGCTCGAGCTCTCCGCGGCGGACCTCCAGCGCGAGCTCGACCGGCGCAAGCCCGGCAGCTCGCGCCACGTGACGCAGCGGCGCGAGTCGGATGCGGTCGAGATCCTCTCGGGTGTCTACGAGGGTCGCACCACCGGCACGGCGATCGGCTTCCTGGTGCGCAACGAGGACCAGCGCTCCAAGGACTATTCGGAGATCGCGGCGAAGTTCCGCCCCGGCCACGCCGACTACACGTACTGGCAGAAATACGGCGTGCGCGATCCGCGCGGTGGCGGACGGGCCTCGGCGCGCGAGACGCTGGTGCGCGTGGCCGCGGGCGCGATCGCCCGGAAATGGCTCGCGCAGCGCTACGGCGTGAAGGTGCGCGGCTGCCTGGCACAGGTTGGCGCGCTCGCGATCCCGTTCGAGTCGTGGGACGCGGCGGACGCGAACCCGTTTTTCGCGGCCAACCAGGGGCTGGTACCGCGTCTCGAGGCGTTCATGGATGAACTGCGCAAGAGCGGCGACTCGTGCGGTGCGCGCGTCAACGTGGTGGCCGAGGGCGTCCCGGTGGGCTGGGGCGAGCCGGTCTACGGGCGGCTCGACGCCGACATCGCTTCGGCGATGATGTCGATCAATGCGGTCAAGGGCGTGGAAATCGGTGCGGGATTCGGCTCGGTGACGCAGAAGGGCAGCGAGCACGGGGACGAAATGACGCCGCAGGGCTTCCTGTCGAACAACAACGGCGGCGTGCTCGGCGGCATCTCGACCGGCCAGGACATCACGGTTTCGATCGCGCTCAAGCCCACCTCGAGCATCCGCCTGCCGCGCAGAACCGTCGATATCCGCGGCGAACCGGTCACCATCCACACCGAGGGACGCCACGATCCCTGTGTCGGGATTCGAGCCACGCCGATCGCCGAGGCGATGCTCGCGTGCGTGCTGATGGATCACGCGTTGCGTCATCGCGCGCAATGCGGCGACGTCGTGGCGCCGAGCAAACCGGTTCCTGGTCGCGTGCGTTGAGCGGGTCGCGTCTAGAAAACCCCAACAAATTCAATTAGAGTATTGCCTCAACCACTCCGTGCGAGGAATAACATGAGCAACAAGGGGCAGTTGTTACAAGACCCATTTCTGAACACCCTGCGCAAGGAGCACATCCCGGTTTCGATCTACCTGGTGAACGGCATCAAGTTGCAGGGGCAGATCGAGTCGTTCGATCAGTACGTCGTGCTGCTGCGCAATTCCGTCACGCAGATGGTGTACAAGCACGCGATCTCGACCGTCGTGCCCGCGCGGCCCGTCAGTCTCGGGCTCGAGAAGGAATCCGAGGCGTAACCGCGGCAAACCCGGTGTCCGCGACACCGAATCGATGACCGAACACCCCGACGCGGCCGCCGATCCGCAGGCCGCAGTGATTGTCTGCCTGGATTTCGGCGAACCCGGCTATGAGGACGGAGTCGAGGAGATCGTGCGCCTCGTGGAGAGCGCGGGGGTGCGCCGCCACCGGGTGGTGCGCGGCAGACGGCAGCGGCCGGACCCCAAGCTCTACTGCGGCCGCGGCAAGGTCGAGGAGATCGGGCGCGCGGCCGGCGAGCTGAACGCCGCCTTCGTCGTGTTCAACCACGAACTCTCGCCGGCGCAGCAGCGTGACCTCGGACGCGAGCTGGACCGTCGCGTACTCGACCGTACCGAGGTGATACTGGAAATCTTCGCGCAGCGCGCGCAGACCAGCGAAGGCAAGCTGCAAGTGGAACTGGCCCAGCTCGAGCACCTTTCGACGCGGCTGGTGCGCGGCTGGACCCACCTGGAGCGCCAGCGCGGCGGCCTGGGCAAGACCGGCGGTCCGGGCGAAAAACAAATCGAGCTCGACCGACGCTACATCGGGCAGCGCGTTCGCGTGCTGCGCGGCAAGCTCGAGCAGCTCAAGCGGCGGCGCGAGGTGCAGCGCCGCGCGCGCGCGCGCGGCGAGGTGCTCTCGGTGTCGCTGGTGGGCTATACCAACGCCGGGAAATCGACGCTGTTCAACGCGCTCGCGCAGGCGCGCGCCTACGCGGCGGACCAGCTGTTCGCCACGCTCGATACGACGACGCGGCGCATCTGGCTCCCCGAAGCGGGTGCCGTGGTGCTGTCGGACACGGTCGGCTTCATCCGCGACCTGCCGCACGGCCTGGTGGCTGCGTTTCGCGCCACGCTCGAAGAGACGGTGCGTGCCGATCTCCTCTTGCACGTGGTTGACGCGGCCTCGCCCGCGCGCGAGCAGCAGATCGAGGACGTGAACAAGGTGCTCGCCGAGATCGGCGCGCAAGGCGTGCCGCAGGTGATGGTGTGGAACAAGATCGATCTCGCGCGCCTGGAGCCCGGCGTCGAGCGCGACGAATATGGTAAGATCCGGCGCGTTCGCGCGAGTGCGCGGACCGGCGCCGGACTGGACGCGTTGCGCGCGGCAATCACCGAGGCGGCGCAAGCCCGGACTGCGGACCGCGGCAAGCCTGTTCCTGAAGCGCTTTTCCTGCAAACTCACTGAGATTTCGTTTCGGCCATGTCGTTGAACGACCCGAACTGGGGACGAGGCGGCCCGCGCGGACAGGGTCCGTCCGGCAGCAATCAGGGTCCGCCCGACCTAGACGAACTCTGGCGCTCGTTCAATCGACGCCTGAACGACCTGTTCGGCCGGCGCGGCGGCGGTAACGGGGGCGGCCAGGTCGAGCCCCCTTCACCCGGCCGCATCGGCGGCGGCGCAGGCGTGCTGGTCTTGCTGGTGCTCGCGGTTTGGCTCGCGAGCGGTTTCTACATCGTCGACGCGAGCCAGCGCGCGATCGTGCTCACCTTCGGCAAGTATTCCGAGCAGACCGGCCCCGGCTTGCGCTGGCGCCTACCTTGGCCGATCCAGTCCAGCGAGGTGGTGAACGTGTCGCAGGTGCGCACGCTCGAGGTCGGCTACCGCAACAACGTGCGCACCAAGGTGCAGCGCGAGTCGCTGATGCTGACCGACGACGAGAACATCGTCGACCTCCAGTTCGCGGTGCAGTACACGGTCAAGGACGCCAAGGATTTCCTGTTCAACACGCGCAACCCGGACGAAATCGCGATGCGGACCGCCGAGAGCGCGATGCGCGAGGTGATCGGCAAGAGCAAGATGGACGGCATTCTGTACGAATCGCGCGAGGAGATCGCGATCAAGGCGCGCAAGCTGATGCAGGAGATTCTCGACCGCTACGGCACGGGCATCTCGGTGAGTTCGGTGACGATCCAGGCGGCGCAGCCGCCGGAGCAGGTACAGGCCGCGTTCGACGATGCGGTCAAGGCGAACCAGGATCGCGCGCGGCAGGTGAACGAAGGACAAGCCTACGCCAACGACGTGATCCCGAGGGCGAGCGGTGGCGCTGCGCGGCTGCAGCAGGAGGCGCAGGGCTACAAGCAGCGCGTGATCGCCAACGCCGAGGGCGAGGCGTCGCGCTTCAAGCAGGTGCTCGCAGAGTACGCCAAGGCGCCGGCAGTGACGCGTGAGCGCCTCTATCTGGACACCATGCAGCAGGTGCTGTCGTCGACGTCGAAAATCATCCTCGACTACAAGGGCAGCGGAAATCTGCTCTACCTGCCGCTCGACAAGCTGATGCAGCAGACCGGCGCAGCGACGCCCTCCGAGTCGGACGCCTCGCAGGGCCAGTCGCCGCCGACGCCGACGCCGGCGGACCTGAGCCCCCGCTCGCGCGATCTGCTGCGCGGCCGCGACCGGGGAGAGCGGCCATGAAGACCTTCGGACCGCTGATCGCGGCTCTGGTCGCCGTCCTCCTGGTGATATCGGGGGCGCTGTTCTCCGTCGACCAGCGCTACAACGCCATCGTTTTCCAGCTGGGCGAGATCAAGGACGTGGTCAGTGCGCCCGGGCTGCACTTCAAGTGGCCGCTGATCCAGAACGTGCGCCAGTTCGACATGCGCATCCTCAGCTATGACGACCCGGAGCCGCTGCGCTTCATCACTTCGGAGAAGAAGCCCGTGCTGGTGGACTCGTTCGTCATGTGGCGGATCATGGACGTGAAGCAGTTCTACGTCAGTGTCAGGGGCGACGAGTTTGCCGCGGCGACCCGCATCCGCCAGACCATTTCCGACAGCCTGCAGGCTGAGTTCGGACGGCGCACGCTTCACGACGTAGTGTCCGGGCAGCGCGACGAGATCATGGCGGTGGTGCGCGACAAGGTCGACAAGGAGCTGCGGCGCATCGGGGTCGAGATCGTCGACGTGCGCCTCAAGCGTGTCGACCTGCCCCAGGAGGTGAGTGAGTCGGTCTACCGCCGCATGGAAGCCGAGCGCAAGCGCGTGGCGAACGAACTGCGCTCGACCGGCGCGGCGGATGCCGAGCGCATCCGCGCCGACGCCGACCGGCAGCGCGAGGTGATCCTGGCCGAGGCCTACCGCGACGCGCAGCGCATCAAGGGCGAGGGCGACGCCAAGGCGACCGACATTTACGCCAAGGCCTTCTCGCAGAACCCCGAGTTTTATTCCTTCTACCGCAGCCTTGACGCATACCGTTCCACGTTCCGCGGCAAGAACGATCTCATGCTGCTCGATCCGGATTCCGAGTTCTTCCGCTACTTCAAGGATCCGGCAGGACGCCTGCCCGCCAAGAAAAAATGAGCGATGGGCACCACCTTTTCCATGGCGCTCGCCCTCATGCTCGTCATCGAGGGCGTGCTTCCCTTTCTCGCGCCTAATCTCTGGCGCGACACCTTCCGTCGCATTACCCAATTGAGCGACGGGCAGATCCGCTTCATCGGCCTCACCTCGATGGTGATCGGACTGCTTGTGCTCGTGCTCGCGCGCTGACCGTGGCCCCCATGATGCGCTGGCTGCTGCCGGAATACATCGAGGACATCCTCCCCGCCGAGGCGGCGAGGATCGAGGCGCTGCGCAGGGCGATCCTCGACTTGTTCGCGGGCTGGGGCTACGAGCTGGTCATGCCCCCGCTGCTCGAATATCTCGAATCGCTGCTCACCGGTACCGGGCGCGACCTAGACTTGCGCACCTTCAAGCTCGTCGACCAGCTTTCGGGGCGCATGATGGGCGTGCGTGCCGACATTACGCCGCAGGTCGCGCGCCTAGACGCGCACCTGCTCAACCGCCAGGGCGTGACTCGCCTGTGCTATTGCGGCAGCGTGCTGCACGCGCGCCCGGCCGGCCTGGAGGCGACGCGCGAGCCGCTTCAGATCGGCGCCGAGATCTACGGTCATGCCGGCGTCGAAAGCGACATCGAGATCCAGCGGCTGCTCGGCCGGGCGCTCGGCCTGGCGCGCGTCAAGGGTGCACGCATCGATATCGGCCACGTCGCGGTGTTCCGCTCCCTCGTGCAGGCTTCCGCGATCGGGCCGCAACTCGAAGCGGAGCTGTTCGAGGCGCTGCAAAGCAAGGACCTGCCGGCCCTGGCGAGCCTCGCGCGCGGCCTTGCGAAGTCGGCACGGGAGGCGCTGCTGCTGCTTCCCGAGCTCTACGGCGGGCGCGAGGTGCTGGCGCTTGCCGCGCGCCGGCTGCCGGCGATTCCCGCGCTCAAGCGCGCGCTGGCGACGCTGCGCGCGCTTGCCGAGCACAGCGAGTTGCCGGTCGGCTTCGATCTCGCCGAGCTGCGCGGCTACCATTACCACTCGGGCGTCGTGTTCGACGCGTACTGCGATGGAGTCAGCGGCGCGGTGGCGCGCGGCGGCCGCTACGACGAAGTGGGCAAGGCGTTCGGCCGTCCGCGACCGGCGACCGGGTTCTCGATCGATCTGCGTGCGCTCGCGGGCGCCGCGGCACCACTGCCGCCGCGCGACGCGATTCGCGCGCCCTGCGCCAACGGCGACGGCAAACTGGCCGCGAAGATCGAGGCACTGCGCCGCGCGGGTGAAGTGGTGATCGAGGAGCTGCCCGGCCACGGGCGGCACCGGCGAGAGCTCGGCTGCACGCGCGAGCTCGTGCAACGGCGCGGCGCATGGATGGTCAGAAGGATCGGAAAGGCAAAGTGAGCGCGAGAAACGTAGTCGTCATCGGGACCCAGTGGGGCGACGAGGGCAAGGGCAAGATCGTCGATTGGCTGACCGATCACGCACAGGGCGTGGTGCGCTTCCAGGGCGGGCACAATGCCGGGCATACGCTGGTGGTCGCCGGCAAGAAGACGATCCTGCGCCTGATTCCCTCCGGGATCCTGCGTAGTAACGTCACCTGCTACATCGGCAACGGACTGGTCGTTTCGCCGCAAGCCCTGCTGCAGGAGATGGACGAGCTCGAAGCCGCAGGCGTGGAAGTCCCGGCGCGCCTTAGGATATCGGAAGCCTGCCCGCTGATCCTGCCCTACCACGCGGCGCTCGACCACGCGCGCGAGGCGGCCAAGGGCGCGCAGAAAATCGGCACCACCGGGCGAGGCATCGGCCCGGCTTACGAAGACAAGGTCGCGCGCCGCGCGATACGCCTGCAGGACCTGTTCAAGCCCGTGCGCTTCGCCGAGAAACTGCAGGAGCTGCTCGATTTCCACAACTTCGTGTTGAAGCACTACTATCACCAGCCCGAGGTCGATTTCAGGAAAACGCTCGAGGACGCGCTGGCGCTCGCGCCGCGCATCGCTCCGCTGGTGGCCGACGTGCCGCGCGCGCTGTACGAGGCCAACCGCGAAGGCAAAAACCTGCTGTTCGAGGGCGCGCAGGGCAGCCTGCTCGACATCGACCACGGAACCTATCCGTTCGTCACCTCGTCGAACTGCGTCGCGGGTGCGGCGGCCGCGGGAGCGGGCGTCGGGCCACAGCAGCTGCATTACGTTCTCGGCATCACCAAGGCGTACACCACGCGCGTCGGCAGCGGGCCGTTCCCGACCGAACTCACCGACCAGATCGGCCGTCATCTGGCGGAGCGGGGGCATGAGTTCGGGTCGGTCACCGGTCGCCCGCGGCGCACGGGCTGGTTCGACGCCGCCGCGCTCAAGCGCTCGATCCAGCTGAACGGCGTTTCGGGCCTGTGTATCACCAAGCTCGACGTGCTCGACGGCGTCGAGGCGGTGAAAATCTGCGTCGGCTACAAGATCGACGGCAAGCTGAGCGACATCCTGCCGGTCGGGGCCGAAGAACTGGCGCGCTGCATCCCCGTGTACGAAGACATCGAGGGGTGGATGGAAAGCACGGTCGGGTTGAAGGACTTCGGAGCGCTGCCCGGGGCGGCGCGAGCCTATCTGTCCCGCATCGAGGCGCTTACCGGCGTGCCGATCGACCTGATCTCCACCGGTCCGGATCGAGACGAGACGATCGTCATGCGCCATCCTTTCACGGCTTCGCTCTAGGGGCTTTGCGAAGCCCGCGCCAGGGCGTAGGATTGGTCCCGAACGAAAATGGCGAAGAGGCAACAGCGATGACCAAGAAGATCCCGCAACGTCCTCAGGAGGACGATCGCACTCGTATCATCGAGCGACCGAACGGATTTTATTGGCAGGCCGCCGATACGGGTGAAGAGTACGGCCCGTTCGATACGCTCGAGGAAGCCATCGCGGACATGCAGGCCGGGGGTGAAGTCGCCGAGGGTGATACCGACTACGAGCCGAGCGAGACGCTGGAAGAGGCCGAGGCCGAGCTCGGCGTGGCCGAATGGATCGATCCGGAAACCGGCGAGCCCGCCGAGGAATCGGTTCCGAGGATCGAAGACCACTAGGCTCAGTGGCCTAGGATGCACTTGTCGTAGAGCTCCGGGAACACCCGCCCTGGGTCGTATTTTTCCTTGAGCCGGTAGTACGCGTCGCCGCCGTAGGCCCGGTCGAAATCCTGGCGCGGGAAGAAGCTCTGCGAGTAGAGCGACTTGATGCCGCCGAGCTCGACCACCTTTTCCTCGATCATCCGGTTGTAGTGGCCCGGCTCTGTTGCGGCGCGCGTGCGGATCACGTCCCAGAAACCGAAGTTCACGTAGGTCGTCCCGTGTTCCATTGGATACAGGACGAAGCGCGAAGCGCTTTCGCTCGGGAGGATGGGACAGGTCCACAGCGGCCAGATGCCGATCTCGCGCGCGTGGAACTCGAGGTACTCTGCGGCATTCGTGACCGGCACGTCGACGTCCTGGATCACGGATTCCGAGTGCAGGCCCCGCATGCGCTCGATCCGCTGCGTCAGCCCGACGCGGCTGTTCCAGCGCATGATGCGGGTGTAGGTGCGCGAGCCCAGCCGCTTGCGCCCGAGCAGGCGGCGCACGAGAGGGTTCTGGGCGTAAAGGTTTTTCGAGCACCAGAACCAGTCGGTGTCCCAGCGCCAGATGAAGTTGCGCACGCTAAGCCAGTCCTCGCGCTTCTCCGGAATCGAGCGGTAGTAGATGTGCCGATAGGTGTAGTCGCTGGCATACGGTGCATCGGCGGCGAAGCGCCCGAGCGTCAGGTAAAGGCGGTCCGGCCCGAATACCGTGCCGTCGATGAAGTCGGCGTCGTTCGCGAGGCAGTGCGATTCGAGCGCCTCGAAGAAAGCCGCCGGCTCGCGAAATGGAAGGTGCTCGAGACGGACGAAAGGCTTCACCGGCACGGCGCGAGCCTTTACACGCAGGGCATAGCCCAGGGTGCCGTAGGAATTCGGGATGCCGTAGAAAAGGTCGGCATGCGCGTTGTCGGCCGTGCACACCAGGATGCGGCCGTCGCCCGTCAGGACCTCGAGCTCGAGCACGGTCTCGTGCACCAGGCCGTAGCGGTGCGAGGACGACTCGACGCCGACCCCGGCGACCGCGCCGCCAAGCGTGATGGTTTTCAGCTCGGGCACCACCGCCGGCATCACCCCTCGCTCGAGGCAGGCGTCGACCAGCGTCTCGTAGGGCACCATGCCCTCGGCCTCGACCAGCCCGGCGTCCGCATCCACCCGCAGGACATTGCGGAACTGGCGCACGTCGAGCCTGCGCTTGGAAATTTCCGCGCGATCGCGGAACAGGTTCGAAGTGTCCTTGGCCAGCCCGACGATGCCCTCGCCCTCGTGCAGCTGGGCGGCGAGCCGGTCGCGCCGCTCGGCGTACAGGGTGGACGGGTCGCTCACGCCTCTCCGCGGTACAGGTGGCTGCGGCTCATGGGATAGCTGGCGGGGGTGATGTTGCCGCGGCTGAACACGATCTGGAAGAGGTGAGTGTAGCCGGTCGGGGCGCGGAACATCTCGGCGCACCCGTGCAGGTAAATGCGCCAGATGCGGCGGAAGCGCTCGTCGAAGCGCTTGGGGTCGAGAGCCGCGATCTTCTCCCAGTTGCGGTCGAAACGCTCCGCCCAGGCGTCGAGCGTCAGCGCGTAGTGGCGGCGCAGGTTCTCGATGTCGACCACCTCCAGCCCGGCCTGCTCCATGGCTTCGATGGTCTCGGCGAGGCTCGGAATCCAGCCGCCCGGGAACACGTGCTTGCGGATGAAGAACTCGGTCTCGAAGCGGCCGACGTGGCCGATAAAGTGCAGCATACCCAGGCCGCCCGGCTTGAGGAACCTGGCGTGCGCCTTTACGACCTCGACCAGCTGATCGCGTCCGGCGTGCTCGAGCGTGCCGATCGACACCACCTTGTCGTACTCGCGGTGCGTGTCGCGAAAGTCCGTGTCGAGTACCTCGAGCACATGACCAAGTCCACGGCGCGAGATCTCGTCCCGCACCATTGCGACCTGCTCTGTGGTGTTGTTGATCCCGGTGACGCGCACGCCGCAGCGCTCGTGCGCGCGGAACATGAAGCCGCCGAAGCCGCTGCCGATGTCGACCACGCTTTCGCCCGGCGCGAGCCGCAGCTTGCGGCATACGTGGTCGATCTTGTTCTGCTGCGCCTCCTCGATCGTGCGCGTGCCTTCCTTCCAGTAGGCGCAGGTGTACATCATGAGCGGATCGTCGAGCCACAGGCGGTAGAACTCGGTGCCGAGCGAATAGTGAAAGCGCGCGTTCTTCTTCGCCTGGTCCCAGCTCGCGTTCGAGAAGCGCAACTCGTGCCAGCGGTTGCGGATCGAGACCAGCCAGTTGTTGGCGCTGATATTGCCGATCATGCCGGCAGCGAGCGCTTCGCGCAGGCTGCCTTCGAGGTCGAGCTGGCCGTCGAAGTACGACTCTAGCAGCCCGATGTGCCTGAAAAGGGCGGTGCGGAGCTCCGCGGCGCCGGAGAGAAACGCGATGGTGAAGGTCGGCTGGCCGGTGCCGCAACGCAGCTCGCGGCCGTTCGAGAAGCGTACGGCGAACGACTTGCCCGAGCGCTGGGCCATTTCTTGCAGGGCGGGCTCGAGGAGTGATCGCATGTTCCGTTCGTCAACCGGGCGCCTTGCTTCGTATTATGCGTTGCGGCGGCTGCGCTCGAAGCAAGATAGAATCTTGCTTTGCCGAGTCTGGTGCCGAGGAAGGGACTCGAACCCCCACAGTGTTGCCACCGCTAGGACCTGAACCTAGTGCGTCTACCAATTCCGCCACCTCGGCAGGGGACCGCAATTTTAGTTGCAGGGCACACGGGTGTCAAAGAAGAAGCCGACTAAGACCGCACTGCGCCGGCGCGCTCGCGCCGAGCGGCCATCGCCCGGGCGCGCCGCCTACGGCGCCGAAATCCTTGAGGCGCTGAACGCAGCCGGCGCGCCGCTCACGCCCGACGAGCTCGCCGGGCGCCTGAACGTTCACGCGCGCGAGCGGCGCGCATTCGACCGCTCGCTCGCCGAACTCCAGCGCTCCGGCTCGGTGGTGACGAACCGTGCCGGCAGCTTGCTGGTCGCGACGCGCATCGCGCTCATCGCGGGCCGCGTCGAGGGCCACCGCGACGGCCACGGCTTTCTCGTGCCCGATGACCGCGGCGTACAGGTGTTCCTGCCGCCGGCGGAAATGCGCCAGCTGCTGCACGGCGACCGCGCGGCAGTGCGCGTCACCGGAAGCGACGCGCGCGGCCGGCCGGCGGGCACGGTGGTCGAGGTGCTGGAGCGCGCGACGCGGCGCATCGTCGGCAGGCTCCACTCGGAGCACGGGGTCATGTTCCTGGTGCCCGAGGACCGCCGCATTGCGCAGGACATCCTGGTGCCGCCCGCGGAAGCGGGGCGCGCCAAGGCCGGACAGGTCGTTACGGTGGAGCTCGTCGCGCAGCCTTCCAAGCACGCGCAGCCGATCGGCCGCGTCGCCGAGGTCCTCGGCCGCTACGCCGATCCGGGCATGGAGATCGAGATCGCGCTGCGCAAGTTCGACCTGCCGCACGAGTTCTCCAGGCGGGCGCTGGCGAGCGCGCAGGCGATGCCCGCCGAAGTACGCGCGGAGGATACGAAGGGGCGTCGCGACCTGCGCCACCTGCCCTTCGTCACCATCGACGGCGAGACCGCAAGGGACTTCGACGACGCCGTGCTCGCCGAGCGCGATGGGCGAGGCTTCAGGCTGTGGGTCGCAATCGCCGACGTCAGCCACTACGTGCGTCACGGCGACGCGCTCGATCTGGAGGCGCGCGAGCGTGGCACCTCGGTGTATTTCCCCAGGCGCGTGATCCCGATGCTTCCCGAGAAGCTGTCGAACGGCCTGTGCTCGCTCAACCCCGGCGTGGACCGTCTGGCCATGGTATGCGAGATGGTGCTCACGCCGAAAGGAGCGGTCGCGCGCCATGAGTTTTATCCCGCGGTCATTCGCTCGCATGCCCGCCTGACCTACACGGAGACCTGGGCGATGCTCTCCGCGCGCAACGCTGCGGCGCATCTCGAGACGCTGTACGAGGTGTTCCAGCGGCTGGCGGCTGAGCGGCGCCGGCGCGGCGCGATCGATTTCGAGACCGTTGAGACGCGCATGGAGTTCGATTCGCGCGGCAAGATCGAGAGGATCGTTCCCGAAGAGCGCAACGACGCGCACCGCCTGATCGAGGAATGCATGCTCGCCGCCAACGTCTGCGCCGGCGCGTTCCTCATCGAGCGCAACCATCCGACGCTTTACCGCGTGCACGACGTTCCGGCGCCGGAGAAGGTATCGGCGCTGCGCGACTTCCTCGCCGAGCTCGGGCTGCAGCTGCCCGGCGGCGAGATTCCCCGCCCGAAGGATTACGCGCAGCTGCTGGACAAGATGCGCCACCGCGCCGATTTCAAGCTGCTGCAGACGATCCTGCTGCGCTCGCTCAAGCAGGCCGTGTACAGCCCTGACAACGCGGGCCACTTCGGTCTGGCGTTCGAGGCCTACGTGCATTTCACGTCGCCGATCCGGCGCTATCCGGACCTGCTGGTGCATCGCGCGATCCGTGCCTGCCTCGAGGGCCGGCGCTACGAGGGCGCGGACTGGGACGCGCTGGGGCGGCATTGCTCGGAGACGGAACGCCGTGCCGACGACGCGAGCCGCGACGTCGAGAACTGGCTCAAGTGCTTCCACATGCAGGACCACGTGGGCGGCACCTACTCCGGTACCGTGACCGGCGTGACGCCTTTCGGGTTGTTCGTCACGCTCGACGACTATTTCGTCGACGGCCTCGTGCACGTATCGGAGCTCGGTCGCGACTACTTTCAGTTCGACGCCGCGCGCCACATGCTCCTCGGCGAGCGCACCGGCAAGCGCCACCGGCTGGCAGACCGCATGCAGGTGCGGCTGGTGCGAGTCGACCTGGAAACACGCAAGATCGACCTGGTGCCCGCGTGAGCCGCGGCGCGAAGCTCGAGCCGCGGGTCGTGTTCGGCTTCCACGCGGTGCTCGCGCGGCTGCGCGCCGACCCCGCTGCGGTGATCGAGGTCTTCCTCGACGACGCGCGCCAGGACGCTCGCGCCCGTGACCTCGCGGCGGGAGTCGAGCGCGCCGGCGTGCGCCTGTTGCGCGTGCCGGCTGCGCGCCTGGACGGCATGTGCGGCGGCGCCCGCCACCAGGGAGTGGTGGCGCGAGTCGAGGCGAAGGTCGCCACGGCGAGCCTCGACGAGCTGCTCGAGCAGCTCAAGGAGCCGGCATTGCTTCTGGTGCTCGACGGCGTGACCGACCCGCACAATCTCGGCGCTTGCCTGCGGGTCGCCAACGCCGCTGGCGCGCACGCGGTGATCGCGCCCAAGGATCGCGCCGCCGGGATCGGCGCGACCGTGTCGAAGGTGGCGAGCGGCGCCGCCGAGCTCACCCCGTATTTCATGGTCACCAACCTCGCGCGCACGCTGGACGAGCTCAAGGAGCGCAATATCTGGGTGGTGGGCGCCGACGCGGGCGCGCAGCTCGACCTGCACCAGGCCGATCTCCCGCAGGCCGTTGCCTGGGTGCTCGGCGCAGAGGGCGAGGGCATGCGGCGCCTGACGCGCGAGCGTTGCGACCTGCTGGTGCGCATTCCGATGCGCGGCGCGGTCGAGAGCCTCAACGTGTCGGTGGCGGCCGGCGTGGTGCTGTACGAATCGGTCCGCCGACGAGCCTTGCCCGCGCGCTAGTTTTTCCTTTATAATCCGCGCCCTTTCCTTGCCGCACCGCAACGCATGACGGGCGGCTTCAACCCACGAGGAGACTGCATGCGGCATTACGAGATCATATTCATCGTCCATCCGGACCAGAGCGAGCAGGTACCCGCGATGGTCGACCGCTACAAGGGCCTGATCGCGGCACGCAACGGCGTCGTTCACCGGCTCGAGGATTGGGGCCGGCGCCAGCTGGCGTTCCCGCTGCAAAAGGTTCACAAGGCGCACTACGTGCTGATGAACATCGAGTGCGACCTCGAGACGCTGGGCGAGCTCGAGCACTCGTTCAAGTTCAGCGACGCGGTGCTGCGTCACCTGATCGTCAAGATGACCAAGGCGGTGACGGCTCCCTCCCCGATGATGAAGGAGGAGAAGTCGAAATCGCTCATGGAGCGCGGCGGTGAAGGACGGGCGGCCGAGGGCCAGGCCGCCGAGGCACCCGCCGCCTGAGCGCTGATTGGGCGGAGCGAACCGGGTCGAGCTGTCGGGAAGGCTGGCGGAAATGGGCGCGCTGCGCCACACGCCCGCGGGCATTCCGGCGATCGAGTTCCGTGTCCGGCACGAGTCGGAGGCGGTGGAAGCCGGGTCGAAACGCAAGGTGAGCGCGGAGGTCGAGGCGATCGCATTCGAGGGCCAGGCCCGCCTGGTCTCCGGCAGCGTTCTGGACCGCGCGCTCAGGCTGGAAGGATTTTTGTGCGCCAAGAGCCGGCGCTCGAAGAAGCTGGTTCTGCACGTGACACACATCGAATTCGTTGAAGGAGAATGAACATGCCCGCTCCACGTGGAAGAGGCAAAGGCAAAGGCAAGGGGAAGTTCGCGAAGGACAAGAAGGAACGCGGCCAGAAGGCGCTTTTCCGGCGCCGCAAGTTCTGCCGCTTCACCGCCGAGAAGGTCGAGTGGATCGACTACAAGGACATCGAGGTCCTGAAGGATTTCGTCAACGAGACCGGCAAGATCATTCCGGCGCGCATCACCGGCACTTCGTCCGGCTACCAGCGCCAGCTCTCGGAAGCGATCAAGCGTGCGCGCTTCCTCGCGCTGCTGCCGTATACGGACCTGCACTGAGGGGCGCATCATGCAAGTGATCCTGATGGAGAAGGTCGTCAACCTCGGAAACCTCGGCGACGTCGTCAAGGTCAAGGACGGCTTCGCGCGCAATTACCTGATTCCGCAGGGCAAGGCGAAGCGCGCGACACCCGACAACCTGAAGGCATTCGAGGCGCGGCGCGCGGAGCTGGAAAAGGCCCAGGCCGACGCGCTCGCCAAGGCGCAGGAGCGCGCCGCCAAGCTCGAGGGGCTGATGGTGCAGGTGACGCAAAAGGCCGGCGTCGACGGGCGGCTGTTCGGCTCCGTCGGCAACTACGACATCGTCGAGGCGCTGGCCAAGCAGGGCATCGAGATCGAGCGCGCGCAGGTGCGCATGCCGCAGGGCCCGCTCAAGCAGGTCGGCGACTACCCGATACAGATCGTTCTGCACAGCGACGTCCTCGCGACGATCACCGTATCGGTGCTCGGCGAAGCCTAATGCGGTTATGATGCAGGGCCTCGACCCTGCATCGACCCATGGCGCGCGCGCAACAGAACGTTTCCGTCAGCTCCGCCCTGCGTGAAGAGGGCGATCCGCAGCTCCTCGCACTGAGGGTTCCGCCGCACTCGGTGGAAGCCGAGCAGTCCCTGCTCGGCGGCCTGCTGCTCGACAACCAGGCGTTCGACCGCATCGCCGATCTCGTGGTCGGCGAGGACTTCTACCGCGACGACCACCGCCGCATTTACCGCCATATCTCGAAGCTCGTCGAGAGCGGCAAGCCCGCGGACGTCGTGACCGTCTCGGAGTCGATCGAGGCGAGCGAGGACAAGGACAAGACCGGCGGCTCCGCCTACCTCGGCGCGCTGGCGCAGAACACGCCGAGCGCGCTCAACATCCGCCGCTACGCGGAGCTCGTGCGCGAGCGCGCGGTGCAGCGCCGCCTGGCGCAGACGGCGACCGAGATCGCCGAGAACGCGCTCAATCCGGCCGGAAAGGAGGTCGGGCAGCTGCTCGACGAGGCCGAGACGCGTATCCTCGAGATCGGCGAAGCCGGCTCGCGGCACACCGTCGGGCTGGAGGAGATCAAGCCGGTGCTGGCGCGGGTGCTCGAGCGCATCGACCATCTGTACCATCGCGACAATCCGTCGGACGTCACCGGCGTGCCGACGGGATTCCACGACCTCGACTCCAAGACCGCGGGCCTGCAGCCCGGCGACCTGATCATCGTCGCCGGCCGCCCCTCGATGGGCAAGACGGCTTTCGCGCTCAACATCGCTGAGAACGTGGCGCTGCACAGCCTGCTGCCGGTCGCGGTGTTCAGCATGGAAATGAGCGGCACGCAGCTCGCAACGCGCATGCTCGGTTCGATCGCCAGGGTCGACCAGCACAAGATGCGTACCGGGCGGCTGTCGGACCAGGAGTGGCACGATCTCTCCGACGCGATGGGCCGCCTGCACGACGCGCCGATCTTCATCGACGAGACCGCGGCCCTCAACGCGCTCGAGCTGCGCACACGCGCCCGGCGGCTGTGGCGCCAGTTCGGCGGCAAGCTCGGGCTCGTGGTGGTGGACTACCTGCAGCTCATGTCCTCGGCCAACTCGAGAAGCAGCGAGAACCGCGCCACGGAGATCTCCGAGATCTCGCGCTCGCTCAAGGCGCTCGCCAAGGAGCTGAAGGTTCCGGTGATCGCGCTGTCGCAGCTCTCGCGCGCGGTCGAATCGAGAAACGACCGGCGCCCGATGATGTCCGACCTGCGCGAATCGGGTGCCATCGAGCAGGACGCAGACGTAATCCTGTTCATCTACCGCGACGAGGTGTACTTCCCCGAAAAGCCGGAAGCAAAGGGCCGCGCGGAAGTGATCATCGGCAAGCAGAGGAACGGCCCGATCGGCAAGGTCGAGCTGACCTTCCTTGGCCAGTTCACGAGGTTCGAGAACTTCGCGCCGCCTGGGTCGTTCTGATCGGCACAGTCGCTTCGCGGCCGTCCGGGCGCTGATCCTCGCGCTGCCGCTGCTCGCCGCCGCGCTCGCGGGTTCCGCGCACGCGCAGGAGGTGGGCGAAACCAGGCCGGCGCAGGCGGCGGGAAGCGGGCCGGCGGGCGGTAAATCGGGCTATCGGCTGGCGATCGAGGCGCCCGACCCCGTCAGGCGAATGCTCGAGCAGGGCCTGAGCCTGGCCCGATGGCAGGGCGACACGGGCATGACCGAGCCGCTGCTGCAGCGCCTGGTGGCCGAGTCGGTGCCGGAAATCACGCAGGCGCTAAACGCGCAAGGCTGGTTCTCGCCACACGTCGAAACGGCCGTCGAGTCGTCGAGCGGCGCCTTGATCGCGCGCATCAAGGTCGACCCCGGCGAGCCTACGCTCGTCACCGCGGTCGATCTGCGCTTCACCGGGCCGGTGACCCTGGGCGATCGCGACGACGCCTTGCGCGTGAAGGCCGCGCGCGCCGCGTGGAGTCTCGCGCCCGGCAGCCGCTTCAGGCAGGTCGACTGGGACGCGGCAAAGCAGAAGGCGCTCGCCGCACTCGCCGCGGAGCGCTACGCGGCGGCTGCCATTGTCTCGAGCGAAGCGCGCATCGACCCGGAATCCCGCAGCGCGGTGCTGAGCGTGACCTTCGACTCGGGTCCGCCGTTCTACCTCGGGCCGGTCGAGGTTTCCGGCACGCGCCGCGTCGACCCGAAGGTGGTGAAGAACTTCAACCCGCTGCGCGAGGGCGAGCCCTGGAGCAAGGAGCGGGTCGCGCTCTACGAGCGAAGGCTGGTCGGGAGCGGCTACTTTGCCGGCGTGCAGATCGACATCGATCGCGATCCGGCTAAGGCTGCTGCCGCGCCGCTGCGCGTCAGGGTGATCGAGGGCCACACGCAGCATGTCGATGGCGGTATCGGCTACAGCACGGACGCCGCCGTGCGCGGCAACCTCAATTATCGCAACAGCAACGTGCGCATCTTCTCCGAGCCGTGGCGGCTGCGCGGCAGCCTGCGCGCCGACAGCAACACCCAGACGATCGAAGGCGTGCTGGACGGCCCGCCCCGCCCCAACGGCACCTGGGACAGCTACGGCGCCAGCCTCGAGCGCAATGACATCCAGAACCAGAAGACGCTCGGCACGCGCCTGGGCTACGCCTACAACTGGGGCCTGGAGCAGAACCCCTCGCGCATCGGCCTGGAATGGCAGGTCGAGGAGCGCGAGATCGCGGGCCTGCCCGACGACAACCGCTACGCGGTGTTCCTCGGCTATCGCAAGACATTGCGCCACACGGACGATTTCATCGAACCGAAGCACGGCTATCTCGGCTCGATCGAGCTCGGCACCTCGCTCCCCGGCCTCGCCACGCGAGACTTCCAGAGGGCGCTGGGAACGATGAACCTGTTCGTGCCCGCCGGCGCGCGCAACGATCTGCAATTTCGCGCGCAGGCCGGCTACGTCCGGGCGTCATCGCGCGAGGGTATTCCTTCCCCGTACCTCTTCCGCACCGGCGGCGACCAGACCGTGCGCGGCTACGCATTCGAGTCGATCGGCGTTCCCGAGGGAGACGCGATCGTCGGCGGTCGCTACCTGACGGTCGGCAGCGCCGAGTTCATCCACTGGCTGACGGACGAATGGGGCGCGGCGGCGTTCGTGGACGCCGGCGACGCCTTCGATCAGGCCGGCGCATTCAAGGCGAAAGTCGGCTACGGCCTCGGCGCTCGGTGGCGCTCGCCCATCGGCCCGTTCCGCATCGACGTCGCCTACGGCGAGGAAACGAGGCAGTGGCGGCTGCACTTTTCGGCGGGGTTTACGTTCTGATGGCGCGCCGCGTGCTACGCATCGTTCTCCTTCTCGGGCTGCTGCTGCTCGCGGTCGTCGCGGGCGCGGGCGCGTGGCTGCTCGGGACGCAACAGGGTCTCGCCTGGGCCCTCGCGCGCGCCGCCGAAGCGAGCGGCGGCAAGCTGCTCGTCGATCGGCCGCAGGGCACGCTCGGGGGCGGTCTCGAGATCAAGCGCGTTCGCTACGTGGACGGTGACCTGCGGGTCGATGTGCGGGAGGTCAGACTGCGCCTGTCTCCACTTTCGGTCGTGTTGCTGCGGCCCGAGTTCGCGTTCGTCGAGTGCCGCGAGCTCGAGGTCGCACTATCGGAGGCGAGTGGGGCGGTGGCCATGCCCCGGTCGCTCGCGCTGCCGACAAGCCTCTATCTCGATCGGGTTCGGCTCGGCACGCTACGCGTGCGAAGCGGCGCGGCGATCCAGGTCCTGCGCGACCTGCAATTCGCCTACCGCTACAGTCGTGGCCGGCATCGGGTGCAGGATGTGCGCGTCGAGCTGGAAGGCGTCAGGCTGGAAGGAAGCGCGGCACTGCAGGATGCGAGGCCCTTCGCTGCGAACGGCGTGCTGAGCGTCTCAGGCACGCGCTCCGGCCTGCCGTATAGCGCCGGGCTCGAGCTCTCCGGCGATCTTGAGAAGCTCGGCGTGCGGGGCCGCGTCACCGTGAAATCCGCCGCCGGAGAATTGAGCGCGACCCTGCGACCGCTTACCGAGCTTTGGCCGGAGACGCTCGGCATCCAGACTCGCGATGTGGACCTGCACGCGCTCGATCCCGCGCTGCCGCGCACGCGGTTGCGCGCATCGCTGTCGCTCACCCGTCGCGGCAAAACGTACGAGGGCCGTCTGTCGGCGGAAAACGCGCTCGTCGGCCGCCCCGGCGCGGGGCGCTTGCCGCTCGCGTCGCTCGACGCTGCGGTAAGCACCGACCTGCGTTCGATCAGCTTGAGCGATCTCGTGCTGCGGCTCGGTACCGCGGGGAGCATCGCAGGCCGCCTGACGCTCGACGCGGCGTTGAATTTCGATGCGGCGCTCGAGTTCTCGCGGATCGACCTGTCGCAGCTTGGCGCGTTGCCGGTCAGTGCGCTCGCCGGCAAGGTGGCGCTCGCGGGATCGCTTGCGGGCGAGCGCCGCGTTCGCGCGGAGCTCAGCCTTGCGCCGTCGCTGCTCGCGGGCCGGGCGCTGGCCGGCGGCGGCCGCGCGCGGGTCCAGGGCGAGCGGGTCGCGGAGAGTGCGCTCGAGTTGCGTTTCTCTGGCGCCTCGGTCCGTGCCGAGGGGTCCTTCGGGCGCCCGAGCGACCACCTTCGCCTGCGTGTCGAGGCGGACGACCTGTCGACGCTCGCGACCGGGGTGGCCGGCGGCGCGACGCTGCGCGGAGAGATTTCCGGGGGATGGGACCATCCCGCCGCGGCGCTGGAGGCAAACGCGACGCACCTGTCCGCGCGCGGGATTAGCGCCGATCGGGTACGAATTTCGGTCGACGGGACGAAGTCGCACCACGACGTGTCCGTTTCGGCGCAGGGCGGAACCTTCGATTTTGCGGCCCGGATCGAAGGAATGCTGCAGGGCTGGAGCGCCTGGCGCGGCACGCTTGTCTCGGCGACGAACCGCGGCACCGTGCCCTTCGAGCTCGAGCGACCCGCGCCGATCAGCGTCGCGCCGCGACGCGTCGAGCTCGGCACGGTCGCCGTGCGATTCGCGCAAGGGCGCGCGACGCTGACCGATCTGCGCTGGGAAGACGGGCGGCTCACGAGCAGCGGGACGCTGCAGAACGTCGGCGTCGTCCCGCTCTTGCGCCTCGCCGGCAAGGCGACGCCGCTCGAAGGGAACCTGACGCTCGGCGCGGATTGGTCGGTGACGACCGCGCCGCAGCTGGAGGGCCGCTTCAGGTTGTGGCGCGAGGCGGGCGACCTCGCGATCGGCGGCTCGACGCGGTTCGAGCTGGGTCTTAGCTCGATCGACCTCTCGGGGCGCATGGTGGACGGCGAGCTCGAGGCCACGGGAAGCCTTGCGGCGACCCACGCCAAGGGGGACCTGCAACTGCGGCTACGACCCGTGCCTGGCGGCCAAGGCTGGCCCTACTCGGCCGACTCGCCGCTCGATGCGCGGCTCGGGTTGCAGCTCGCATCGCTTGCGCCGTTCGCGATGCTGATCGACCGCTTGGCGCGCATCGACGGCACATTGAGCACGACGCTCGAGGCGAGCGGAACGCTGGCGCGGCCGGTCATCGCCGGGACCATCGATGGCGACGGCATCCGCTACGCCCGACCGCCGGATGGCATCGACCTGGTCGACGGCCGTCTGCGGTCGCGCCTCGAGGGCGATGTTCTGCACGTGTCGCAGCTTACGATCGCGGGGGCTGCCGGCGGAAGCTTCAGCGCCGAAGGGACGCTCACGCCCGCCGACGCGACGCGCGCGGCGCTGACCTGGCGCGCCGAGAAGCTCGCCTTGCTCAACCGCCCCGATCAGCGCCTGGTGTTGAGCGGTCGGGGCGCGGCAGCGATGGCGCAGGGTCGCCTCTCGTTCTCCGGCGCGCTGCAAGCCGACCACGGCTTTTTCTCCTTCGAGGCGAACGCCTTGCCACAGCTGGGCGAGGACGTGGTGGTGGTGGGCCGCGAAGCGCCGAGCACCGCGGAGCGGCGCATCGGCCGCAGGGAGAACCCGTCCCCGGTGGATGTCGATTTTGAGCTCGATCTCGGCCGCGACCTGAGGATCCGGGGCCGCGGACTCGACACCGGTCTTGCGGGAACGGTGCACGTGCGCACCGACGCCTCGGGCGTGCTGTCGGGCAAGGGCGTGGTGCACACCGTGGGCGGGACCGTGACGGCGTATGGCACGCGGCTGAACATCGAGCGCGGTCGCTTGATCTTCGACGGACCGATGAACCGGCCGTCGCTCGACATCCTGGCGATGCGCCGCAACCAGGAGGTCGCGGCAGGCGTGGAGGTGACCGGCACGGTGCAGAACCCGGCGGTGCGCATCGTCTCGGAGCCCCCCGTGCCCGAAGGCGAGGCGCTGTCCTGGCTGGTGCTGGGGCGGGCGCCCGGCACGGGCTCGGGGGCCGACATTGCGATGCTGCAATCGGCGGCCGGTGCGCTACTTGGGCGGAGCGCGCTCGGCACGGGCAGCTCGCTCGCGAGAACGGTCGGCCTCGATTCGCTCTCGGTGGGCGACCGCGGGCAGGCCGGCGGTCAGTTCGTCACGCTCGGCAAGCGCGTCAACGATCGCATGACGGTGTTCTACGAACAGAGCCTTGGCGCCACGGCGAGCGTGCTGCGGCTGGATTTCGAGCTGTCGCGCCTGTGGTCGCTCAGCGCATCGACTGGACAGCGAAGCGACGTCGGCGTGCGCTTCAGGTACAGCTTCGATTGAGGAAAAAGCAGGGGACCGCGCGCGGCGGCGGTCCCCCGTTCGCTACTCGACCAGCGGAATCTGGCTCGCCAGTTCGTACTTGACTATGGCGCGGATCTTCGACTCGATCTGCAGATAGCGTGCGGCCTTCTTCGCAGGGATCGCCTTGAGGAGCTTGGCGGCTTCGCGCTTGCGCATCGCGGCCTCCGCCTCCTCGATCGCCACGTTTTCCTTGATCAGCTTTCCGGCGAGCGCGTCGGTCAGCTTGTTGCTATTGTATGCGTCGGCATAGTCGACGATCAGATTGAGGGTGCGCTTGTTGAGGGTCTCGAGCTCCTTCTGATAGCTGTCGTACAGCGGCCAGAACGCCTTTGCTTCCTTGTCGTTCAGATCCATGTTCGCGGCCACGAGCGCTTTCTTGTCGGCTTTGATCTTGTCGCGCAGGATCTGCATGTTGGTGTCTGCCGATTCCTTGCTTTGCGCGTGCACGGGCGCAGCCACCGCGAAGGCGGCGAGCAGCGACAGAAGCGATAGTAGTTTTTTCATCGAGTTACTCCGGAGAGATTTTAAAAGGGGGATTGATGCAGGAGGTGATTTGCGCGCGGGAGATCCCGACGCGGCCCAGATTATACGCGTACCACCCTTTCGCTTGCAGCGCGTGACAGGAAGATGAAGTTTCGCGACCATCCGTTGCTTTCCGCCTTCGCGCTGCTCGTCGCGCTCGCCCTTGCGCTGGCGGCGGCATTGCTTGTCTTCGAGTGGACGATCCGCGTCGACGGCTTGCGCGGCCGGGTCGAGGCGGCGCTCGGGCGGGCGCTCGGCGGCGAGGCGCACATCGACGGGCCGCTGCGCCTGATCACTGGGTGGCGTCCGGGCATCGAAGTGGAAGGGCTGCGACTCGCCGGCGCAGCCGGCGACGCGAAGTGGACGGCCGAGACGCGCGAGGCGCGACTGCGGCTGGATTTCCCGGCCCTCCTCCGGCGCGAGATCGTCGTCGCCGCGGCCGATCTGCGGGACGCCAGGCTGTGCGCGACGACCGAATCCCAGGCGCGCAAGCCGCGCGCGCCGCGCGGCGAGTCCGGCTGGCGCGTCGGGGGCATCGAACGGCTGCGCATCGAGCGCGTCGAGTTCTTCGCCGGCCCGTCGTGCGCCGGCGAGCCCTGGGCGCGCATCGGGTCGCTCGAAGCCAGCCTTCCTGCGCAGGCGCCGCTTCGGATCGAGGCGTCTGGCGCGCTGAAGGGGGCTTCCTGGCGCGCCGAGCTGCGAGGCCCGCCGTTTGCCACTCTCGCCGCGTCTAGCGCCGCTTCGCGCTTTGCGCTGTCGGCCAATGTCGCCGGCACGCGCCTTCGCGCGCAGATCGAGGCGACGCCGTCCCCCTTCGCGGCGAGCGCGCAGCTCGAGGTCGACGCGGATGAGCTGCTGCCCCTGACGCAGCTGTTCGATGCGCCGCTGAAGGGCTTCGGTCCGCTGCACGCCCGCGCGCGGGTCGAGGCGAACACCTCGCGGCTCGAGCTGCGCGTCGACGAGGCCCGCCTGCCGCCCGCCGCAATCGCCGGCACGTTTTCGCTCGACTGGAGTGACGTGCGGCCGCGCGCGGCACTCGAGCTGCGCGGCGACGCGCTCGACGCCGCCGGGCTTCGGCAGTGGCTCGATGCGTCGCTCGATCGCGCACGTCTGAAGCCGGGCAGGCTCATGCGCCGCATCATGGGCGCGGTGCGCGCGAGCGACGGCGCGCTTTCGGTGCAGCTCGCGCGCCTCGACGCCGGACCGGTCGCGCTCGAAGCGGTCGGCGCCCAAGGCGGCTGGGCGGACGGCGTGCTGCGCGCGCAGCTCGCGGCGCGCTACGGAAAGTCCGCCCTCGGTGGCTCGCTCGAAGCCGACATGCGGGGCGACGAGCTGGCGGTCGCGCTCGAGGCGCGGGCGCGTGCCGTGGCATTACCGAAGGGCGTCGGGGCGACGGGTTTGATCGGCCGCGTCGATGCCAAGCTTGCGGCGCGCGCCGTCCCCGGAACCGATTGGCGCCGGGCGCTACGCGGCACGCTCGGGCTGCGCGACGCGCGGCTCGAGCTCCCGCTCGCTGGCGTCAGTACCCTTTCCATCGCGTTGTCTGACGCGCAGGTCGAATGGCTGGCGGGCGACACGCTGCGCGCGCATGCCAAGGGTTCGGCGCGCGGCGAAAAATTCGAGACGCGCCTCGAAGGCCCGGGCGCCGACGCCCTGTTCGAGGCGAGGCCCTGGCATGCGAGCGCCTCGGCCACCTTCGGCTCCCTGCGCGCGCAGGGGCGCGGCAAACTCAGCGTGCGTGATCGCCGCGTGACGGCGGATCTCGACGTCACGGCTGGCGCCGCATCGCTGGCTGGGCTGCCGCTCGAGGCACGCGGGCACGTGCGCCTGGGCGAGAGCGACTGGCGGGTCGAGCTGGCGAGCTTGCGCTTGGGGCAGACACGCGGCCGCGCCACCCTCGCTGGGGCGCTACCGCCGACGAAGCGGCCGATTGCCGCGCACGCCGAATTCGAGCTGCTCGACCTTGCGCAGCTGGCGCAACAGGATCCGAAAGCGGATTCCAGGCTCTGGGAGCGCGAACTGCTGCCGCGCGGCGCGCGGCTGCCCGACGCCGACGTCGAGATCGACGCTGCGCGCGTGACGCTACCTCGGCGCGCGACCCTTGGCCTAAGCGCTCGCGCGCAGCTGCGCGGCGGGCGCATGTCGGCTGATCTTGAGGCGCGGGATATATCAGTCCCGCAATTCGGCGCCACTGCGGGTCGCGTAAGACTCCAGGCTTCGGCGAGCGGCGCGACGCTCGCCGCGCTGGCAGGGGCCGCCACGCTCAAGCTCGAGGCACGCGACGCGCGCATCGCCGCCCAGCTGGAGGGTGCAGCGCCTGAGGCTTCCATCGCCGAGGCGAACCTGTCGGCCGCGCCGGGCGAGCGCACGCGTGCGAACGTTGTCGGTAGCGCTCTTGGGCTGCCGCTCGCGCTACAGGCGAGTGCCGCGCCGCTTTCGACCCTGCTGCCGGCGGGTGGTGGCGAGATCGACGTTTCCGGCCACCTCGGCGAAGTCGTAATGGAGGTCGCCTGGGAAAAGACTGCACCCATGCACCTGCGAATCGACGCGCCGCGTCTTAACGCCTTCGACGCGCTGCTCGCGCGCAGACTGCCGCAGGCAGGTCCGGTGACCCTCGAGGCGACGCTGCATGGGCTGGGCGCGCCACAGCGCTCGGCCGAGGTCGCGCTCGCGGTGGGCGAGAGCCGCCTTAGCGGCCGGATCGCCGACGCGCGCGCGCAAGGGCGCCACAGCATCGATATCGCGCTCCAGTCCAGCCTGCTGCGGCTGGAGGACGTCGGCTTTCATCAGTCGACGGGCAGGACCGAGAGGGCGCTCGGCGGATCGGCGAAGGAGGCGGAGGCGCAACTGGGGCGCCAGGTGGAGCGCGCCGAGGCGCAGGTAGTCGCGCTGCGCCGCGCGCTGCGCGAGATCGAAGGCCACCTCCAGCTGAGCGTCGCGCGGGTCACATCTGGTGATTCCGACCTCGGGCGCGCCGAAGTGGTCGCCACGCTCGAGGACGGGCGCCTGCGCGTGGCGCCGTTCAAGCTCGATGCGCCCAAGGGCAAGCTCTCGCTCGCGCTAGACGCGGACCTGTCGCAGGAGGAGCCGCGCTACCGCCTCGACGGGGAACTCGATCAGTTCCAATACGGCGCGCTGCTGCAAAGCATCGACGCGACGCGCGAGGGGGAAGGCAGCCTGAGCCTCAAGCTGGCGCTCGCCGCGCACGGGCGGCTCGACGCGCTCGCCTCGAGCCTCGACGGGACGGCGGACTTCACGGTCTTCCCGACGGCCTATCGCTCGCACGCGCTCGACCTCTGGGGCGGCGGGCTGATCCGCACCATGGGCTTGGCACTCGACCGGGAGAAGGGCGCGCACGTCAACTGCGCGGTGGCGGCCTTCAACGTTTCCGGCGGCGTCGCCAAGAGCGTGGCGCTGATGCTCGACAGTACGTCGATGCGCGCGGCGGGCGAGCTGGAGATCAATTTGCTCGATCACCGCTTGAAGGGCTTCATGGCACCGAAACCGAAATCGCCGCGACTGGTGAGCCCCCTGGTGCCGGTCGGAATCGGCGGTACGCTCGAGCAACCGAAAGTCGGTGTGGACGTCGCGGGAGTTCCTCTCGCGGCGGTGCGCACCTTTTACTTCGTGCCGACGTATCTGTACGATGCCTTTTTCAGCGACAGGATGCCCGCCGACGGAAGCGCCGACTGCATCAAGGCGTATCGCAGAATTTCGACCAAGTGACGCAAGGAGAGCCGTATGGCCGGTCGCAGGTTCGTGACGATGTTCTTCAACGACGGCAGCAAGCTCAAGCTGTCTTTTCCGAAGCAGGGAGGGCGGGACGCGGCCACGCTTGCGGCCAACGTCAAGAAGGCGGTCGATGCCGACCGGCTGGTATTCGAGGTCGAGGGGAGCCTGTATATCGTGCAGGCGCGGAATCTGAAATACATCCAGGTCTCGCCCGCGCCGGAGGCACTGCCGGCGGGCGTCATCGTCGGCGCCCAGTTCGTGAGCTAGGCTCCGCATGAACGGCCGGCGGCTCGTGCGTCGTTGGGCGAGGTGGACCTGTTTGGTCTTGCTTTGCGTCTCTTTCGCGGCGCAGGCGGCGCGGCCGCGCATCGGGTTGGTGCTTTCCGGCGGCGGTGCGCGCGGCCTCGCCCACATCGGCGTGCTCAAGGTGCTGCGCGATCTGCACGTGCCGATCGACTGCATCGCCGGCACCAGCATGGGCGGTCTCGTCGGGGGCATCTACGCCACCGGAATGCCGGTCGACGAGATGGAGACGAAAGTCGAGGCGATCGACTGGAAAAAGGTGTTCCAGGACCGTCCGAACCGGCGATTCATGACCGAGCGCCGCAAGGAGGAGGAGACGGGCTATCTCGCGCGCCCGGAAGTCGGCTTCCGGGACGGCGAGGTCCAGTTCCCGAAGGGCGTGCTTTACGGCCAGAACATCGAGCAGCTGTTCGCCGAACTGGCGTCTCGCGGCGAGGGCGTGAGCGATTTCACGAAGCTGCCGTTCCCGTTCAAGGCAGTCGCCACGGACATCGAGACCGGCACTCCGTACGTGCTCGACAAGGGATCGCTCGCCAAAGCGATGCGCGCGACGATGTCGGTGCCCGGCGTCATGGCGCCGGTCGACATCGACGGCCACCTCCTGCTCGACGGCGGCCTGGTCGAGAACCTGCCGGTAGATCTCGTACGCAACATGTGTGCCGCCGACGTGGTGATTGCGGTGAATCTCGGCACGCCGCTGCTCAAGGGCTCGGAGATCACCTCGATCTTCGCCGTGAGCGCGCAGATGATCAACATCCTCACCGAGCAGAATGTGCGCGCGTCGCTGGCACAGATCCGGCCCGGCGACATCCTGATTTCTCCGGAGCTCGGAGACATCGGCGCCAGCAGCTTCGACCGGGCCGCGGACGCGATCGCGATCGGCGAAAAGGCGACCCTTGCGCACGAAGCGGAGTTGCGCAAGCTGAGCCTGCCGCCGCAGGAATACGCGGCGCGGCTGCGCGAACGGCGCGCGACGGTGACGGAGGACTCCTACCGGATCGACGAGGTGCGCGTGGCGCCGATGGAGCACGTCAATCCCAAGGCGGTCGAGAACGAGATCAAGACCAAGCCCGGCGACGTCGTCACCCGCAAGGACATCGAGCAGGACGTGCAGCGCATCTACGCGCGAGGCGATTTCGAGAGTGTCGGCTCGCACGTGCTGCGCGACGGCGATCGCACGATCGCCATGTTCGAGCCGAAGGAAAAGTCCTGGGGCCCCAACTACCTGCGCTTCGGCCTGAGCCTGAATGCCAACGTTGGCCACGATACCGCTTTCACCATCGTCGGGCGCTCCAACCAGACCTGGGTAAACGAGCGCGGCGCGGAATGGGTCAACCAGCTTCAAATCGGCCAGATCGCGGGATTCCTGAGCGAGTTTTACCAGCCGCTCGAAGCGGGCAGTCCATGGTTCGTGGCGCCCCGTGTCACCTTGTATCGCTCCGACAGCAACGTCTTCAACGGCGACACGAAGGTCGCCATTTACAAACAGGAGACGGCGCGCCTCGGACTGGACCTGGGCCGCAGTTTCGGCACCCTGGGCGAGGCGCGCCTCGGGCTCGCCGGCGGACGCAAGGAATCCAATATGGACGTCGGCGCGCCGATCCTGCCGGATGAGAAGTTGCGCCAGGTCGCATGGACCGGACGACTGGATATCGACAAGCTCGACGACTACAACTTCCCCAGTGAAGGACAACGCGCGCGGCTCGACGTGTTCGCCCCGCGCCGCTCGCTCGGCAGCGATCAGACCTACACACGAGTGCAGCTCGACTGGACCGGCGCGGCGACCTGGCGCAACAACACCTTCGCCGGCACCGCGATCGTGGGCCGCGACGCGGGAAGCGGCGAGGTGCCGGCCTCGGACGCCTTTACGCTCGGCGGATTCCAGCGGCTCTCGGGCTACGGATACGGCCGCTTCCGCGCGCGCGACGTCGCCTTCGGCTCGCTCAACTACCGGCGCGTGATCCGGCCGCCGCTCGGACTCGAGCTGGGCGGCATCCTGGACCGCATGTACGCCGGCGCATCGCTGGAAGCGGGACGAGTGCGCGAGAGCTTCGATCCGCTCACCGCGGACGGGACTTACTATTCGGGCTCTCTGTACGTCGGCGGGGACACCGTCATCGGGCCGATGTTCCTCGGCTACGGGCAGGGTGAACGGAACAATCGCGCGATCTGGCTTTCCATCGGCCGGCCCTGGACCCCGCGCTGAGAGCCGCTCAGCGGTGGTCGAGGTCCTCGGCGATGCGCGATGTGATGCGCTGGATGAGGTAGCCGTAAAACGGATTCGAGCGCAGCCGCAGGCGGTCGGCGGCCGACAGCGCGAGCACGTTCCGTTCGCCACGCAGCTCGAGGTTACCGAGCGTGCGCAGCCGTCCATTCGGTCCCTGGGCGTCGTAGCCGTATATCGGGTCATTCGCCGCGAAGGGCAGCGCGAGGTGCGACAGCGAATAGATGCCCTGCGGCCAGGCGTAGGGAATCGGGTGCGTAGTGGACGCTGCCTGGCCCGGCATCCAGGATTGCTCGATCACGTCGGCGGAGTCCGGGCCGGAATTGGTGATCAGCGTCAGCCGGTAGTCGCTGCGCTCGCCGCGTCGCGTCGCGTCGAGCAGCGCCTGCGGCGAAAAGTCCAGGAACGGGCGTAGCCCCTCGATGCGATTGACGTCGAACAACACCAGCTCGCTCTTGCCTCCACGCAGCACGCCGTATAGCCGGTTGACCACCGCGTCCGTGCTCACCGTGTCGTCGACCAGCGACTGGAAGCTCATGACCGGCGGCAGCCGCGCGGCGAGTCCCGAGCGGTCGAGCGTCCTCAGCTCGCCCGCGAGCGCGACCGTGAGGTCGTAGATCTGTGCGCCCGCGTTCTTGGCGAACGAGGAGTATTTGAAGGGGTCGATCTCGAGGTCGATGTTGGTCCAGCGCGACTTCTGCGCAATGCCGAAGTCGGTCACCAGCTGCTGCAGATTCGCGAGCATCGCCACGGGGGAGACGCCGAGCGCGGGCGAAATGAGGAACATCCGCGCGGGCAGGCGCTCGCCGCGGCCCTGCTCGATCGCCTCGGCGGCCGCTTTCAGGCCGAGCGTCGCCCCGGTCGAGTACCCGATGTAATAAAGCGGCAGCGAGGGATGCCGCGCGCGGATGTCGTCGAGTGCCATTTGCACCGCGGCCATCCAGTCCTGCCAGGCGGCCTGGTCGAGGCCCGCCGGGATCGTGCCGTGCCCGGGGAGGCGCAGGCCGTAGGCCGTCACGCCCTCGGCCTGCAGCGCGAGCGCGATCGAGCGCAGCGAATAGGGCGAGTCCGAAAGTCCGTGCACCAGCAATGCCACGGCGCGCTCGGGCTGGGCGTGAAGGATGTAGCTGCGGTTCCAGTCGTGCGCGAGCCGCTTGGCGAGCATGCTGCCCGCGGGGTCGTAGCGGCTAAGCGTGGCGTCGAGCTGCGGATCGAAGCTGCGCCGTTCGAGCGCCTTTACCTCCCCGAAGAGGCGGTCCTCCAGTGCCATGTAGTCCGCGAAGGTACGCGGCTCGTTCGGCATGCCGGCGTGGAACTCGTTCCTTAGCTCGGCGGTCTCCCAGGGGCGCAGCTCGCGCAGCCCGCTCGAGTACAGCAGATCGCCAAGCAGCAGAACCACGAGCCCGCCGAGCGCGAACACCAGCGCATACTTGGCCAGGCGGAACAAACCGCGCAGCAGGCGCAGCGCTTTCACGCGCGGGATCCAGGCTAGAGCACCTCGGCCGCGTAGTCGGCGAGGCGCGAGCGCTCGCCCCGCGCCAGGGTGACGTGTCCGGCGTGGGCCCAGCCCTTCATGCGGTCGACGACGTAGGTCAGCCCCGAGCTTCCCTCGGTGAGGTAGGGCGTGTCGATCTGCGCGATGTTGCCGAGCAGCACCACTTTGGTTCCCGGGCCGGCGCGCGTCACCAGCGTCTTCATCTGCTTGGGCGTGAGGTTCTGCGCCTCGTCGATGATCAGCCACTTCTTGATGAAGGTCCGTCCGCGCATGAAGTTGAGCGACTTCACCTTGATCCTGGAACGCACCAGGTCGCGCGTCGCGGCGCGCCCCCAGTCCCCACCCGGTTCGTCGGAGGCGTTCAGCACGTCGAGATTGTCCTCGAGCGCGCCCATCCAGGGCTGCATCTTCTCCTCCTCCGTGCCGGGCAGGAAGCCGATGTCCTCGCCCAGCGGCACGGTCACCCGGGTCATGATGATCTCCGTGTAGCGCTTGTCGTCGAGCGCCTGGGTGAGCCCCGCGGCGAGCGCAAGCAGCGTCTTGCCGGTGCCTGCCTGACCGAGCAGCGAGACGAAATCGATCGCCGGGTTCATCAGCAGGTTGAGGGCGAAGTTCTGCTCGCGATTGCGCGCCGTGATGCCCCACACCGCGTTCTTGGCATGCGTGTAGTCGCGCAGCGTTTCGAGCACCGCGGCGCGGCCCGCTTTCTCCTTGACCAGTGCGTACAGCGGCCGCTCGCCCGATTCGTCGTAGATGAACTCGTTCAGCTGCAGGCTCGCCACCAGCGGACCGCGCACCCGGTAATAGGTATGCCCCTCCTTCTTCCAGGACTCCATGTCGCGGCCGTGCGTGTCCCAGAAGTCGGCGGCAAGCTTGCGCACACCGGTGTACAGCAGATCGGTGTCCTCCAGCACCTTGTCGTTGAAATAGTCCTCGGCGGCGAGGCCCAGGGCGCGCGCCTTGATGCGCATGTTGATGTCTTTGGACACCAGGATGACGTGCCGCTCGGGCGCGCGCTTCTGCAGGTGCCGTACCACCGAGAGGATCTGGTTGTCGGTCTTGCCCGCGGCGAGCGTCGCCGGCAGCCCCCCGTTGATGGCCTCGGTCTGCAGGTACAGGCGTCCGCCCGTGGCTTTGCTGTCGGTGGACTTGATCGGCAGGCCGGCGTTGATGTCGGCCACCGCGTTGGACACGATCTCGTCGAGAAAGCGGCTCGCCTGGCGCGCGTTGCGCGCCACGTCCGACAGGCCCTTCTTGTGATTGTCCAGCTCCTCCAGCGTCCCCATCGGCAGGTACACGTCGTGTTCCTCGAAGCGGAAGAGGCACGTCGGATCGTGCATCAGCACGTTGGTGTCCAGCACGAACAGTTTGGTGACGCGCTTCTTCCGCGGGCGCGGGCGTTTCGACATGGAGGGGAGGGGGGGTAGGGAGGGATGTGCGGTGGATTCGCTGCTTGCGTCGTCGCTTTCGTGCGCTGGACGCTCAGAGGGCTTTAACAAAGTTCAATACCTCCTCGACGTGGCCTGGAACCTTGACACCGCGCCATTCGCGCGCGAGCACGCCGTCCGGGCCGATGACGAACGTGCTGCGCTCGATGCCGCGAACCTTCCTGCCGTACATGTTTTTCTGTTTGATGACGCCGAACTGCTTGCACACCTGCTCGTCGGCGTCCGACAGCAGATCGAAGGGAAACTTCATCTTGGCCTTGAAGCCCTCGTGCGACTTGAGCGAGTCGCGCGAGACGCCGTAGATTTCGCAGCCCGCCTTCTTGAAATCCTTGTGGCGGTCGCGGAAATCCGCGCCCTCGGTGGTGCAGCCGGGGGTGTTGTCCTTGGGGTAGAAGTAGAGCACCAGCGTCTTGCCGCGGGCGCCGGAGAGCGTGAAGACGTGGCCGCCAGTCGAGGGGAGGGTGAAGTCCTTGACCGCTTTGCCGACCATGCCCGGTTTGTTCAGAGCCTTCTTAGCATTGCGACTCAACGCGTTCATTGAACATGTTTTCCGTTACAGCCGCAAGGGGCGCCTCAGGCGCCTGATGGACAAGGCTATTTTGCCAGCGTGAACACCTGGTGCGAGCCTGCGATGCCGCGCAATTCGAAGCGCCCGAGCGACTTGAGTGGCCGTTTCACGTGCTGCGCGATTTCATGCGACACCACGACCGGCGCGCCCACGCGCTTGGCGAGCTCCTGAAGGCGCGCGGTCTTGTTCACGGCCGGTCCGACGACGTTGAACGCGAGCCGGTCCGGGGCGCCCACGTTGGCGTGTGTCACCGTTCCGAGGTGCAGCCCAAGACCGAATTCGATCTCCGGAAGGCCGGTGTGGCGCCTCCGGTGGTTGACCACCGCGATGGAATCCAGCGCATCGACCGCTGCGTCGAGCGCGTCTTCGCACACTTTCGACTCGTCGCCCGGCCGGGCGCTCTCGAAGACGATCAGGATCGCGTCGCCGATGAACTGCAGGATCTCGCCGCCGCGCGCGGCGGCGGCGGCCGCGCAGTTCTCGAAGTAGTCGTTGAGCAGCTGAAGCAGCTGCGCCGCGGGCAGCGCTTCACTCAAGGTCGTGAAGCCGCGCAGGTCGGAATACCAGAACGCCGCCTCGATGCGGTCGCCGTCCCCCCGCTTCACCTGGCCGCGCAGGATGCGTTCGCTGATGCGCGGCCCGACGAAGGCGTCGAGCAGCCCGAGGGTCATCCTGCGGCCGTGGATGATCTCGACCAGGGGTGCGAGCAGGTTGGCGAGCGCGCCGAGGCGCTCGAGGTCGGCGTCGGAGTAGCCCTCCGGCGCGGCGGTCGCGGCGGCGAAGAAGTTGACCTCGCCCGTGCCGAACTCCATCGGCAGCGCGCAGTAGTCGGTCATGCCGGCGCCACGCAGCTCGTGCAGCAGCGGGTGGTCGCGCTCCTCGTCGAGCGCTTCGAGCCGCCGGCGAAAGGGGCTGCGTCGCTCCAAAACGTGCTGTACCGGGCTGCCGAGGAAGGCGTCGGACGACTCGATGCCGTGCTGCCCCGAGAACGGCACGGCGCCCGCGCCGCGCCGCCACAGGCAGCCCCAGGCGCGCAGCTGCGGATGGATGGTCACGCAGGTAAGGCCTAGCCGATCGATGCGGGCGCCAGCCTTGTCCAGCCGCGCCGCGAGGCCGTCGAGCAGCGCGGCCGGCTCGGCGAGACGGCGGCCCTCGATCACCAGCCAGGCCGCGACCGGCGCGAGCGACCACGGTTCCTCGGGACCGAGCAGCCCGCGGCGGCTCAGCTCGCGCACTTCGCCAGGAAGCGCTCGAGCTCGCGCAGCACCTCGGCGGGCTTCTCCTCCGGCAGGAAGTGGCCGCAGTCGAGCGCGCGTCCGCGCACGTCCCGCGCGACCTCGCGCCAGTCGGCGAGGCAGTTGAATTGTGCCTCGACCACGCCCAGCTTGCCCCAAAGCGCCAGTACGGGGATCGCCAGCTTTCGTTTCAAATCTTTCCTATCATGAATCAAATCGATGCCTGCCGCGGCGCGGTAGTCCTCGCAGGTGGCGTGGATCGTGCGCGGATCGCTGAACGCGCGCGCGTACTCGCGCAGCGCGGCCTTCGAGAACGACTTCAGGCCGGATTTGCCGCGCCCGACGCGGCCGAGGACGTACGTCGGTCCGACCGCGCGCAGCATCTTCTCGGGCAGCGGCGCCGGCTGGATGAGGAAGAACCAGTGGTAGTAGGCGCGCGCGAAGGCCATGTCGGTCGACTGGTACATCTTGAGCGTCGGCGAGATGTCCATCACGGTGAGGCTCAGCACGCGCTTGCCGTGGTCGCGCGCCAGGCGATGCGCGACGCGCGCGCCGCGGTCGTGGCCGACGAGGTGGAAGCGCTCGTGGCCGAGCCGGGTCATGACCTCCGCCATGTCGAGCGCCATCGCGCGCTTGGAGTAGTTCGAGTGGTCGGGCACGCCCCGGGGCTTGGACGAATCGCCGTAGCCGCGCAGGTCGGGGCAGACCACCGTGTAGCGGCGCGCGAGGCGCGGCGCGATCTTGTGCCACATGGCGTGCGTCTCGGGGTAGCCGTGCAGCATGAGCACGGGCGGGCCCTCGCCGCCGGCGACCAGGTTGATCGTCGCGCCGCTCGTACGGATGCGTCTGTGCTGGAAGCCCGGGAACAGTGTCATGCTCATGCTAGGATCTCGCAACCAGGGTGACGCCGACGATGATAATCGCGATCCCGGCGATTCGCTGCGCCGTCACCGCCTCGCCGAGCAGCCACCACGCGAGCAGCGCGTTTAGCGCGAATCCGAGCGAAAGCATCGGGTATGCGACGCTTACCTCGACGCGCGACAGCGCCATGAGCCATACCACGACGCTCACCACGTAGCAGCCGAGGCCGCCGATCACGTAGGGGTTGACTGCGTACGACAGCAGCGCGTCGAGCATCCTGGCGGCCGAGAACTCGAAGCGCCCGACGGCGTCGGCCCCTTTCTTGAGCAGCAGCTGCGCGAACGTGTTGAGCAACACCCCGCAGGCGATCAGACCGAAGCTGAAGAAATTCATTCGAACAGCAGCGCGGCGGCGACCCTGCGCTCCTCCGCGACCAGGATGTTGTAGGTGCGGCAGGCCGCCTGGAGATCCATCACTTCCAGGCCGACGCGCGCCTCGACGAGCGGGCGGGTGAGCGCGGGCGGCGGGAAGCGCAAACGCGGGCCGGTGCCGAGCAGCACGATCTCCAGGCCGAGGTCGGCGAGCGGCGCAAAGTCCGCTTCGCCAAGTGCGGCGAAGCTCGTCGCGGCCCAGGGCAGCACCCGGTCGGGCAGCACGATCAGGCTGGAGGCATGTCGCTCGCCGTTGACCATGACGTAATCCTCACCATAGGCGGTGAAGACGTTGACGCCGGCCGTGACCGATCGATGCAGCTTCAAGCGGCCGATTGTACCCGCGGCGCGAGCGCATCGCCCTGCACCGCCAGCGTGCCGGAGCGCCCCGGCACCGCGGCTTCGATCACCGGGCATCGCGGTAGCCGCGCGCGATCGAGCCGCTCGTAGACCGCGCGCATCGCCACCAGCTCGTAGCCGAGGGCGCGCCAGCCCTCGAGCAGGCGCTCGAGCACCGGCGCGAGACGCCCGCCTTCGAGCTCGGCGTGCAGGGTGTAGACGTGGCCCGTGGGAGGCGCCTCGCGCGAGAGCTCGAGCACGCGCCGCGCCGCGTCCTCGGGCGAGGTGCCGTCCACGCCGATCAGCTCGTCGAGCGTCGGCAGCGTGGTCGGCAGCTGCGGGCAATCGATCGCCTGGCCGCCACAGACCGGAAGGAACGGCTCGCGACCGCGTGTGTCGGAAGCGTAGTCGAGGCCGAGCGCCGGCTCGGCAATGAAGGCGTGGGCGTTCATCTGCCAGCCGGCGGCGCCATGCACGCGCGCCGGCACGCCGAAGATGTCGCGAAAGCGCCCGAACGCGCGCTGCATCTCCGCACGCGTCCAGTCGGCGCCGGCGTGCGCCACGCCGTCCTGCCAGCGGACGTGGTCCCAGCAGTGGATCCCGGTCTCGTAGCCCGCCGCGCGCGTCTCGCGCAGCAGCGCCGCGCAGTGCGCGCCGATGTCCGGACCCGGCAGCAGCGTGCCGTAGAGGAGGGTGCGCAGCCCGTAGTGCTCGAGCACCGAGGTGCGCGCCACCTTGCCGACGAAGCCGCGGCGCAATACGCGCTTCACCGCGCGGCCGGTGTGGTCCGGCCCGAGCGAGAACAGGAACGTGGCGCCGGCGCGGTGCCGGTCGAGGATCCGCAGCAGACGCGGCACGCCCTCGCGGGTTCCGCGGTAGGTATCGACGTCGACCTTGAGCGCCAGCCTCATTCGACCAGGCTGCGGGCCTCGGCGACGTGGCCGCGGTAGGCCTCGAAGATGCGCTTGAGCGCCGTGCGCATGCCGACGCGCGGCCGCCACTTGAGCTCGCGCTGCGTATTGGCGATCGCGGGAACGCGGTTCTGCACGTCCTGGTAGCCCTTGCCGTAGTAGGCGCCGGCCGTGGTGCGCGTGATCCTCACCTTGCGCGCGCTGGGGCGGTACTCGGGATAGCGCAGCGCCATGTCCTTCATCATGCGCGCCAGCTCGGCGATCGAGTAGTTGTTGCGAGGATTGCCGATGTTGTAGATCTTGCCGCTCGCCACCCCGTGCGGGTTCTCGATGATCTTCATCAGCGCATCGATGCCGTCGTCGATGTAGGTGAAGGTGCGCTTCTGGCGCCCGCCGTCGACCAGCTGGATCTTCTCGCCGCGCACGATGTGGCCGAGGAACTGCGTGATCACGCGCGAGCTTCCCTCCTTGGCGGCCGAAAGCGAGTCGAGCCCCGCGCCGATCCAGTTGAACGGCCGGAACAGGGTGAAATCGAGCCCCTGCTGCACGCCGTAGGCCCAGATCACGCGGTCCATGAGCTGCTTGGCGCAGGCGTAGATCCAGCGCTGCTTGTGGATCGGACCCAGCACGAGCTCCGAGCTCTCCGGGTCGAAGCGCCGGTCGCGGCTCATGCCGTAGACCTCCGAGGTGGACGGGAAGATCAGGCGCTTGCGGTGGTGCACGCAGGCTCGTACGATCGGCAGGTTGGCCTCGAAGTCGAGCTCGAACACGCGCAGCGGCTCGCGCACGTAGGTCGCGGGCGTGGCGATCGCCACCAGCGGGATCACCGTGTCGCACTTGCGGATGTGGTACTCGATCCACTCCTTGTTGATGGTGATGTCACCCTCGAAGAAACGGAAGCGTGGGTGGTCGAGCACGTCCTCGACGCGGTCGGTCTGCATGTCCATGCCGTAGACCTCCCAGTCGGTGGTATCGAGCACGCGCCTGGAGAGGTGATGGCCGATGAAGCCGTTTACGCCGAGGACGAGGAGTTTTTTCATGGAATGGATTCTTCTCAGTCGAAAGTTACGGGTTCCGGACCAAAACGCGCCCGCAGCTCGGCGGCGCCCGCCGCGCGCCCGTCGAGCTCGAAGTCGAGCAGGCGCAGCCTGCCGCCCGAGGCGCAGTCGGCGTAGCAGCGGCCGCCTTCGGCGTACAGGCCGGGCGAGGGGAGCGGCGCCGCGCGCGCCGGCTCGAGCCGCGTGCGCAGGATCCTGAGCGGCACGCCCCTCGCGCTGGCGAACGCGCCGGGGTAGGGGGGCGCCACGCCGCGTACCAGGTTGTGGATCTCGCGCGCGCTCTTTTTCCAGTCGATCCGGCCATCCTCGGCGCGGCGCGCTCCGTAGTAGCTGCCCGCGGCGAGATCCTGCGCCACGCCCGCCGCGCGGCCGGAGAGCAGCTCGGGCAGCACGCGATCGAGCGCCAGTTCCGCGGCGACCGTGACCTTGTCGAACACCTCGCGCGCTGTGTCGTCGGGCAGGATCGGCACGCGCTGCTGGGCGACGATCGCGCCGGCATCGGGCTTGGCGGTCATGTAGTGCAGGCTCGCCCCGGTCTCGGCTTCGCCCATGATCACCGCCCAGTTGACCGGCGCGCGGCCGCGGTACTTGGGCAAGAGCGAGCCGTGCATGTTGAGCGCACCGCGCCGCGGCGCAGCGAGCAGCCGCTCGCCGAGCATGCGTCGGTAGTAGAAGGAGAAGAGGAAATCGGGGCGCAGCGCCTCGATGCGCGCGGCGAAATCGGGCACATTCGGATCCTCCGGGAGCGCCGTCTCGAGGTCGTGCTCTGCGGCGAAATCGGCGACGCGCGCGAACCAGAGGTTCTCGCCGGGTGCGTCGCGGTGCGTCACCACCAGCGGCACCTCGACGCGGTGCGCGAGCAGCACCGCGAGGCAGCGTACCCCGACGTTGTGGTAGGCGAAGACGACCGCGCGCGTCATTCCTCGCGCTCGAGCACCGCGGCCACGATGTAGCGCGGGCGCTGGCGCACCTGCACGTAGATCCGACCGATGTACTCGCCGAGCAGTCCGATGCCGAACAGCTGCAGCCCGATGAGGAAGAAGGAGAGGATGTCGCGGTCCCAGAGCGCGGCGAGCGCCTCCTGCAGGCTGCCCGCGACCAGCATGCGCTCGATCATGACCACGAGATAGAGCAGCACCGATCCGGCCGCGACCAGCATTCCGAGCACCGAGAACAGCTGCAGCGGCGCGATCGAGAACCCGGTCATCAGGTCGAAGTTGAGCCGCGCCAGCTTGAGCAGCGAATACTTCGAGGCGCCGGCGGCGCGCTCCTCGTGCGCGACCTCGACCTCCGCCGGGCGGCGCGCGAAGGTGTAGGCGAGCGCGGGGATGAAGGTGTTGGCCTCCCTGCACTGGTTGATCGCGTCCACTACTTCGCGGCCGTAGGCGCGCAGCATGCAGCCCTGGTCGGTCATGTGGATGCTGGTGGTGCGCTCGCGCAGCCGGTTGAGCAGGCGCGAGGGGGTCCGCCGCAGCCAGCTGTCCCTGCGCTGACGGCGCACCCCTCCGACGTAGTCGTGACCCTCGTCCATCTTCGCCATCAGCTTGCCGATTTCCTCGGGCGGGTTCTGCAGGTCGGCATCGAGCGTCACCGCGCGCGCGCCGCGGCAATGGGCGAAGCCCGCCATGATCGCCAGGTGCTGGCCGAAGTTGCCCGCGAGCAGCACCACGCGCGTTTGCGCGGGGCGCCCGGCGAACTGTTCGCGCAGCAGTGCCGCCGAGCGGTCGGAGCTGCCGTCGTCGACGAAGATCACCTCGTAGGTCCTGCCGAGCGCGTCCAGGGCCGGGTACAGGCGCGCGAACAGCGCCGGCAAGCCTTGCTCCTCGTTGTAAACCGGAATGACGACGGAGAGGTCGGGACGCTGCATGGCATCGGGGCGCCGCGTTCAGCGGCGGTGTGCGGCAAGGATATCACCGAGCGTCGCGCACACCCGGTCGACGTCCGCGTCCGCCATCGCGGGAAACAGCGGCAGCGTGATGGTGCGTGCGCCGACGCGCTCGGCGTGCGGGAAGTCGCCCGGCTTCCAGCCCTGCGCCCGGTACAGCCGGAACAGGTGCATCGCGGGGTAGTGCACCCCGGTGCCGATGCCGCGCTCGTGCATCAGCGCCATGAAGCGCGCGCGGTCGATCGTCATGCGTTCCAGAGGCAGCAGCACCTGGAACATGTGCCAGTTCGACTGCTCGAAGTCGGCCGGCGGCAGTTCGCAGCCGAGCGTGCGGTCGAAACTCTCGAAATAGCGGCGCGCGAGCGACCTCCGGCGCTCGTTGAACGCCTCCAGGCGCTCGAGCTGGCCCAGGCCGATGCGCGCCGCGACGTCGGTGAGGTTCATCTTGGCGCCCGCTTCGTCCACCTCGATCTCGCCGCCGGGCAGGCGCACCACGCCCTGCAACCGCAGCCGCTCGCAGCGCTCGGCCTCGGCCTGATCGTTCAGCACCAGGCAGCCGCCCTCGGCCGTGGTCATGTTCTTGTTGGCGTGGAAGGACAGGCAGACCAGGTCGCCGAAGCTGCCGATGCGTCGTCCCTTCCAGCGCGAGCCCATGCTCTGGGCGGCGTCCTCGATCACGCGCAGGCCGCGCCGGCGGGCGATGTCGTACACGGCGTCGCGGTCGAACGGCAGCCCGGCCATGTCGACCGGGATCAGCGCCTTGCTGCGCGGGGCGAGCGCCGCCTCGATGCGCGCCGGATCGATATTGCGGGTGGCGGGGTCGATGTCGACGAACACCGGCCTCGCACCGGCGCGCAGCACCACGTTGGCGGTGGCGACCCAGGACAGCGGAGTCGTGATCACTTCGTCGCCCGGGCCGACCCCGGCCAGCGCGAGCGCGAGCTCCAGCGCGCCGGTTCCGGAGGCGAGCACCCGCACCGGGCGGCCGCCGAAGTATTCCGAGAGACGCGCCTCGAACGCCTTCGCCTGCGGGCCGGTGGTGATCCATCCGGAGCGCAGCACCTCGGCCACGCCGGCGATGGTCGCCTCGTCGATCGAGGGACGCGTGAACGGCAGGTACGGCGGGGGGCTCACGGGCGCACCACGACCACGCGGCGCGGATCGCGCGCCAGCACGCGCATCGGCAGCCCGCTCGCTGCGAGCGAATCGTAACCGCGCGGACGCATCAGCGCCACGGCACCCGGCGCCGAGCGCCAGGCACGCTCGAACTCCTCCGCCCCGGCGATGAAATTACCCGGTTGCCAGCCGATCGGCGCCGCGAGCTCATCCTTGTACATGACCATGGTCGCGGTGCGCCGGGCATAGAACAGGAACGCGTGGTCGAAAGTGTCGTAGAAAAAGAGGCGCGGGGCGCCGTCCAGCGCGGGCCGTACCCGCTCGACGATCTGGCGCGCGGAGTATAGCGGCGCCAGCGTCTGGTAGCCGACGAGCACGGCGAGCGCCGTGCCGAAGCCCCCCGCGGCGAGCGAGACGAGCGCCGCGCCGCGCCTTCCGCGCCACGCCAAGATTGCGGCCAGCGTTCCGCCGACGACCAGCGCGAAACCGGCGCCTAGCACCCAGGGCAGAAAGCGCGCGAGGAGCTCCGCGGGCAGCTCGGGCGATGCGCGCTGCGCGGCGTAGGCCGGCGCGAGCCAGGCTGCTACGGCTCCGAATGCGGCCGCGGGCAGCGCCACCCAGGCGAGCGCGCCCGCTCTCATGCGCGCGGCCCAGTCGCCGGCGAGGAGCGCGACGGCGGGCACGAGCGGCAGGACGTAGGAGATCAGCTTCGAATCCGAGGCGGAGAAGAACACGAACACCACCACGATCCAGGCGAAGAGGAACCTCTGCGGCTGGAAGCGCAGCGCCGGGTCGCGCCGCAACCCCGCGGCGAGCGCGCCGGGCAGCGCGAGCGTCCACGGCAGGAGGCCCACCAGCAGCACGGGAACGAAGTACCAGGCGGGTTGGTAGCGTCCGTGCTCGACGGTGAGGAAGCGCTCGAAGTGCTCGTGGATGAAGAAGAAGCGCGCGAACTCCGGGTTGGCGAGCGATACCGCGACGAACCAGGGCACCGCGAGCAGGCCGGCGAGGGCCAGTCCTGCGCCCCAGTGCATGCTGCGCGCGCCGAGCAGGCGCCAGTCGCGCTGCCACAGGAGGTAGACGAACAGCGCGCCGGCGGGCAGCACGATGCCCACCAGCCCCTTCGCCAGCACCGCGAACGCAGAAGCGGCCCAGGCCGCGAGCATCCAGTTGCGCTGCGAACGCGCGGAGGCGCCGTCGCGCTGCGCGAGCGCGTAGGCGTAGATCGCGAACGAGAGGAACGCCGCGAGACCCATGTCGAGCGAGGAGAAATGCCCCATTCCGATCCACATCAGGCTGGCGCCCAGCAGCAGCGCTCCGTAGGCCCCGGCCGCGGGGCCGAGCAGGCTCGTGCCCGCGGCGAGCGTGGCCAGGACCGTGGCGAAACCGGTGAGCACGGTCCACAGCCGCGCGCTCCATGCCGATTCGCCGAAGGCCTCGAACGCGGCGGCCGTCGCCCAGTACTGCAGCGGCGGCTTCTCGAAGTACTTGAAGCCGTTCAGGCGCGGAGTGAGCCAGTCGCCGCTCGCGACCATCTCGCGCGCGATCTCCGCGTAGCGGGCTTCGTCCGCGTTGAACAGGTCGCGCGAGCCCGCGGTGGCGAACCACGCCAGCGCAAACACCAGCAGCAGAGCGAGGGAAGTCTTTTTCATTGAGGCGCTTGCGAGGCTCGCGTAAAATTGTATCCTTTTTGCAACGCAGCACCCGGCTGCGTCGGGATTCCCGCCATGAGAGAGTTCGCGCGCATCAAACGCCTTCCGCCGTACGTGTTCAACACCACGCACGAGTGGAAGATGGCGGCGCGCCGCCGCGGCGAGGACGTCATCGACCTGTCGATGGGCAACCCCGACGGCCCGACGCCCAAGCACATCGTCGACAAGCTGGTCGAGGCGGCGCAGCGCCAGGACACGCACGGCTACTCGGTGTCGAAGGGGATCCCGCGGCTCAGGAAGGCGATCTGCGACTGGTACCGGCGCCGCTACGCGGTCGAGTTCGACCCCGACTCGGAGGCGATCGTCACCATCGGCTCGAAGGAAGGCCTCGCGCATCTCATGCTCGCGACGCTCGAGCGCGGCGATACGGTGCTGGTGCCCAACCCCTCCTACCCGATCCACATCTACGGCGCGATCATCGCCGGCGCCGATATCCGCTCGGTGAGGATGACCGAGGGCGTCGATTTCTTCGCCGAGCTCGAGCGCGCCTTCGCCGAGCTGATTCCGAAGCCCAAGATGCTGGTGATCGGGTTCCCGTCCAACCCGACGGCGCGCTGCGTCGAGCTCGACTTCTTCGAGCGCGTGGTGGCGTTCGCGCGCGAGCACGACGTCATGGTGGTGCACGACCTCGCCTACGCCGACATCACCTTCGACGGCTGGAAGGCGCCTTCCATCATGCAGGTGCCGGGAGCGCGCGAGGTGGCCGTCGAGTTCTTCACCATGTCCAAGAGCTACAACATGGCGGGCTGGCGGATCGGCTTCATGGTGGGCAACCGCGACATGGTGAACGCGCTGGCGCGCATCAAGAGCTACCACGACTACGGGACCTTCACGCCGATCCAGGTGGCCTCGATCGTCGCGCTCGAAGGCCCGCAGCAGTGCGTCGAGGACATCCGCCAGAACTACCAGCGGCGCCGCGACGTCATGGTCAAGGGATTGCACGAGCTCGGCTGGATGGTCACCAATCCGAAGGCCTCGATGTACATCTGGGCCAAGATCCCCGAGCCTTACCGCGCGATGGGGTCGATCGAGTTCGCGAAGAAGGCGATCGACGACGCCCGCGTGGCGGTTTCCCCGGGCGTCGGCTTCGGCGAGTACGGCGACGACCACGTGCGCATCGCGCTGATCGAGAACGAGCACCGCCTGCGCCAGGCGCTGCGCGGGGTGCGCGACATGTTCAAGAAAGATGGTCTATTGCGAGGCGCGGCGTGAGGCCGATCAATGTCGGTCTGCTCGGCATCGGCACGGTCGGAGGCGGCACCTGGGAGGTGCTCAGGCGCAACGCCGACGAGATCCAGCGGCGGGCGGGACGCGCGATCCGCATCACGCGGGTCGCCGACAAGGCGCTCGCCC
>Ga0316620_10000009_pt1 | contig 118565 bp, 103 predicted proteins | sample OWC_Aug_M1_C1_D5_FD_207651 | JGI IMG/M metagenome (GOLD analysis project Ga0316620, IMG submission 207651) | Wetland soil microbial communities from Old Woman Creek delta, Ohio, United States - OWC_Aug_M1_C1_D5_B | ecosystem: Environmental > Terrestrial > Soil > Wetlands | place: USA: Ohio...
AGACCTCAAACTGCGGAAGTCGGGCTAGAGCTCGAAATGGTGCGGGAGTTTGGCTACAATCAAGGCCGTGAAGGTCAGCGGGCATCCATCGACGGATCCTGCCTCAGGAAATGCCGGCAGGGCCGGGCCGAATATGGCATCGGCCTCCCTTCAGGATCAGAGATTTTGGGACACGGAAGAACGCGGCCAGCGCGCAGCGCTGTGCCCTTTGGATCGGCAAAAGCACTGCACGCGGATTCCTTCCGTCTGTGTGCTTCCGTGTTATTCCGTGCCCCGAAGGGCTTTTCGTCTGCTTTTCATGAATGACCCGGATTAGAAGCAGGGAGAAGCGATCCATATGATTCGTGCTGTCATCTTCGACCTGGATGGCGTGCTTACGGATTCGGAACCCGTGATCAATGCCGCCGCCATCGCCGGTCTGCGGGAATACGGTATCGATCCGCGGCCAGAGGACTTCCACCCCTTCGTCGGCGCCGGTGAAGACCGCTATATCGGCGGCGTGGCAGCCAAGTACGGGCTCACCTACGTGCCCGAGATGAAGTGCCGCGTTTACGAGATCTACCTGGACATTCTCCCCGGCATGATCCGTGCCTTTCCCGGAGTGCATGAGTTGCTGCAGCGCCTGGCGGCTGCGAACATCCGCCTGGCCGTGGCTTCCAGCGGGGACCGGATCAAGGTCGAGGCCAACCTCCGGGCCATCGGGATCGAGCCTGGCAGGTTCGGCGCGGTCGTGGTGGGCGAGGATGTGGAGCGCAAGAAACCGGCGCCGGACATCTTCCTGGCAGCGGCCCGCCGGCTCGGAGTACCGCCGGCGGAGTGCTGCGTGGTCGAGGACGCGCCCAACGGCATTCAGGCGGCGAAGGCCGCCGGCATGCGCTGCGTTGCCGTCGGGCAGAGCTTTTCCCCGCCATCGCTGGTACAGGCCGGTCCGGATGTGATCCGCGCATCTGTTGCTGAAATCCACTTGTCTGACCTTGGCATCGCGGATGCCTGACCGGATGACTACCAGATGACCCTTACCTCGGGATACTGGGGAATGATCCGGTCTCTGGACAGGATTTTCATGCCATGCAGGCGGGCCGTGGCGATGATGATGCGGTCGAACGGATCGTTATGGATATCCGGCAGGTCCGCAGATGCAATCGCGATCTGCCGGTCCAAGGGCACTTCATGGATTCCATGCTGCGCCAGCGCCCGATCAAAAAACTCCGATGGGGTAATCGGCAAACGCAGCCGTTTTCTCTTGGTCAGAATGGCAATCTCGAGCGCCGAAATCGACGATACGTAAAGCTCCTCCGGATTTTGCCGAATGGCCTGCCGTGCGCGGGCAGACAGGTGCTGTTGAGTCGAGGCGAGCCAGACGAGGGCGTGCGTATCGAACAAGAGCATCAACGCATTTCCTCCGGCCAATCCTCTTTCCCCACGGGTGCGCAAGGATCGCCGTGAAAACGGGCTCCCTTTAGCGCGGGATCCTGTTTCAGAGGATCTCCCGACTTGCGATGAGGGACCAGGTCGGCAACCGGCACCCGATTGCGGCAAATAACGATTGATTTGCCGGTTTTTTGCAGTTCGGCAATCAGCCGCGAGAGATGCGCCTTGGCCTCGTAAATGTTGATCGAATTCTTCATCTGGGAACCCTCACATTACCATTCAGGATACCCTAACCTGGTCAGACTAGTCAAATTATCTGCTCATTCCCTAGCGCTTCCCGTAGGAATCGACGATCGCCTGGTAGACGAGCGCCCTGAATTTTTTCTGCAGGTCGCTGTTGGTTGCGGGGAGCAGCTGGGTCATCATAACGCAGACCATCTGCTCTGCCGGATCCACCCAGTAGGTCGTGTGATACGCTCCGCCCCAGGCGAACGTCCCGACGGAATCCGGCAGGCCGTTGGTGCCCAACCTCTCGGTGATCGCGAATCCCAGACCGAAACCGTAGGCGCCGTAGAGCCGGTCCACGTGATTGACCGTCATGAGCTCGACGGTCTTCGGGCCAAGGAGCCGGACGCCGTGCAGCTCGCCGCCGTTCAGCAGCATCTGCAGGAACTGCGCGTAATCTTCGGCGGTCGACAGCAGGCCGGCGCCGCCGGCAAAGCACATGCGGGGACCCTTGACATAGAAGCTGTCCCGAGCATCCTCGACGAGACGCAGGCCGCCCTTTTCCTCCACGCCGTAGACGCTGGTGAACCGTTCCAGTTTGTTCTCCGGAAGGAAAAAATGCGTGTCCGTCATGCCGAGCGGAGCGGTGATCCTCTTGGTAAAAAACTCCGCCAGGCTCATGCCGGAGACCTGCTCCACAAGATATCCCAGGATATCCGTGTTGTAGCCATACACGAACTTTTCACCGGGCTGTGCGTCGAACGGGAGCGAGGCCAGTTTTTTGACGACCTCGCCGACAGGCATCGCCTTATCGGCAAGGAACCATCCGGAAATCCCTGCCGCCGTGTAGAGCTCCCTCGCCGGTCCGTTTCCGTAGGAGATGCCTGCGGTGTGTGTCAGCAGATCGCGGATTGTGATCGGCCGCTTGACGGGAACGGTGGTAAATCCCCTGGCATCCTTTTCAGCCGCCTGGACCGCGACACGGGCGCCGGCGAACTCGGGTATGTATTTCGCGACCGGATCGTCGATGAGGAGTTTTCCTTCTTCCTGCAGCATCATGGCGGCAACGCTGGTGACTGCCTTTGTCTGGGACGCGATGCGGAAGATGGCGTTGGCTGGCATAGCAGTCCCTCTTGCCAGGTCCAGTTTGCCGAAAGCCTTGAGGTAGGGCAGGCTGCCTTTCCTGGCGATGAGCGCCACTACTCCCGCGACTTTGCCCTGATCCACATAATCCTGCATGGCCCGCGACAATCGTTCCAGGCGTTCGGCTGAGAGCCCCACTTCCGCGGGTTTTGCGGCCGGAAGTTGCCCGGCATGGAGGAGTGCGGCAGCGAGCAGCCATGCGGCAGCGGACAGCAGGAACACACGGGCGCAAGAATATTGTCTCGTTCTGTTCACGGTCAGTACCCTCCGCTACGGTTTGCTAGAGACGCCAGAGCGTGACGCCTTTGGGTGTTTTCTCCCGGGGCAGTGTGTTACGAACATCGGCAACCACGCCTTCACCGTCCTGGAGCAGGCCCGTCACGAGTTGCCAGGGATCGGCCTTGAACTGATCGTGGGAGACCGCGAGAATGACGGCATGGGCCGGTTTTAGATCGGCAAAGCTCGTCAAGGTGATGCCGTACTCGTGCTGCGCCTCTTCCGGGTAGGCAAGCGGGTCATAAATCTGCACGTCAAAGCTGTACGATTTCAGGGCATTGGCGATGTCGATGACGCGCGTGTTGCGCAAATCACTGACGTTTTCCTTGAAGGTGAAGCCGAGGATGGTGGCTACCGGCCGGTGGCCGTCAAAGCTGACGCGGCCGCGCGCCAGAGTGCGCTTGACGACCTCCTTGGCCACGAAAACCCCCATGCCGTCGTTGATGCGCCGGCCGGAGAGGATGACTTGCGGGATGTAGCCGAGCTGCTCCGCCTTGTGGGTCAGGTAGTAGGGATCCACACCGATGCAATGCCCGCCGACCAGGCCGGGGGAGAACTTGAGAAAATTCCACTTGGTGCCGGCGGCCGCCAAGACGTCGTTGGTGTCGATCCCCATGCGGTGGAAGATGATGGCCAGTTCGTTGATCAGCGCGATGTTCAAATCACGCTGGGTGTTCTCAATCACCTTTGCCGCTTCCGCAACTTTGATGGATGCGGCTTTGTGCACTCCTGCGGCAACGACCGAGGCATAGACGGAAGCCACGACGTCCAGAGTCTCCCCGTCCTGTCCCGACACGACTTTGAGGATCTTTGTGAACGTATGTTCATGATCCCCTGGATTGATCCGTTCCGGCGAATAGCCGACCTTGAAATCCCTGCCGCACTTGAATCCGGATACCTGCTCGAGGATCGGCACGCAGATTTCCTCGGTCGCTCCCGGATAGACGGTGGATTCATAAACGATGATGGACCCGGGACGCAGGTTGCGGGCGACCGTTTCCGAAGAACGGACCAGCGGTGTCAGATCGGGCCGCTTGGCTTCATCGACGGGGGTGGGCACGGCAACGATTATGAAATCGGCTGCCTTCAGCCCTGCGGGGTCGGTTGTGAATTCGGCCCGGCACCCGGCGAAGTCGGCTGGGGCAACGTCCTGGTTGCGGTCGTGCCCGGCCCGCAGCTCCGCGACGCGCTCCTGGTTGATGTCAAAGGCAATGACCGTTTCTTTTTTCCCGAATGCTATCGCGATAGGCAGGCCGACATAGCCGAGCCCCACAATGGCAACTTTTCTATTATGGCTCATGAATGTGTCTCCATTCCGTATCTTCATCGGCTGGCGAAGGCGTAGGATAACACAAAAAGGGCGCGGGGGAGCGCTGGTGACGGGGCCGGGCCGTCATTGGAGGAATGCCTCCTGGCTGGCATGGGTGTACAATAGGACTTTGAAAAGACGCAGGACAACCAGGAGGGATGTGTGACCGACGCCGTACCATTGGCAGATGAGAAACTTGCCGACCTGATGACGACTCTGAGCGAACCCGAAGCCAATATTGTCAAGGGCATACTGGCGGCCTCGGGCATTGAATGTGTTCTGGTAACTCAGGTGCCGCACAACCTCTATCCATTCACGGTCGACGGCCTAGCCGCGATACGGATCAAGGTCCTGGCCTCAGAGCTGGCGGCGGCCCAGGAACTGCTGCGCGATTTCGAACGGCATCCGGCGGAGGACACGGATGACGGTACGCCTTTGATGTAAACCACGAAATACGCGAAACACACGAAATGAATCAAAGCGCCTGATCAAGCCGGACATCCTCCGCTCGCAGTCTGCTCTATTTGTGTATTTCGTGGTTCTTGATTTTCTATTGAGGCTGGTAGCTGCGTCGGAAGTGGATGACGTAGTTCTTCCCCGGCACCCGCACCTCTAACCGCCGGGGTTTGTTTTCCGCGGGACCGATCTCCGTCAGGTAGCCGAGCACATACTGGTTTTTCAGCGAGAACGCGATCCTGCGGCAAACTCCCTCAATATCCTCGGTATCGGCAGGAAAACTCCGTCCTCCGGATTCCCGCATGAGCTGTCGCTTGCTGATCTGGTCTCCTCCCAGGGTTATTGCTGCGGCCGCTTTGTTGCCGAACGTCAGGGTTGACAGGGTGCAATCGGACGATCGCACATGGTCCACAGTAGCCGGGCCCAGCCCTCGAAAACGGTTCGAGATCAGCAGCAGAGCCCGTTTCCCCTTTTGCGTTGCCCGCAGTTTCCTGAGGGCCAGGTCGATAGCCAAGCCGGTCCTGGGCGGCGCGCCGAGGAGTTCGGTCAGAATGCCGCCGGATGCGCCGGCCGGGACGCCGATGTTCTCGAGCGCCTCCACAATGGATAACCGGCTGGTCGTGAAGTCCTGTTCGAGATAGGCATCCCTGGCATTAAAAGTGAACAGGCAGATCTCGTCTGTGCGCGCCAGCCGGTGCGCGAGCTCGATGATGAAACGCTTGCACCGGGTCAGCTTCTCGCTGGATATGCCGCTCGTGTCCAGCACGATCGCCAGGCTGACGGGCCTTTCGGACTGCCAGGCGAAATGAGAGATCGTTACCGGTTTGCCCTCCTCTTTGATGGAAAAATCATTCCGGGTGAGGCCCACTACCGGGTTTCCCGAGGAATCGAGCACTTCAACGTCCAAGGATACCAGGTTGACCTGAACGTTGAACTTGGGCTGCTGCGGGTTCTGCTCTTTCTGCGCCGGCATCGCCGGCTGAATCATCAGCACTCCCGGCAACAACCAGGCGGAAAATCTTCCCTTGCCCATGAGTCCTGACCTGCCGTTTTCTTTTATCCCTGCAGCTGATGCGTTGCTTTTGTCGCCGCACAACTGCATGATAGTACCCTATCGGAGTAAGATATCATGCCTGTGCTTGCGGTGCGGCCGATTCTCGAATGGTTATTCCTGATTCCCGTCGTCTGCGGATCGGTCTTTGTGGTTCTCTGCCTGCTGGCCGTGATACGCTTGCGCACCCGCGCTCCGCGCATTGCCGAATTCTCTTTCTCATCCTGGCCGCCGGTGACCCTATTGAAGCCGGTCTACGGGCTGGAGAAAAACCTGCGGGAAAACCTGCGCAGCGCCTGTCTCCAGGACTATCCGGCATATCAGGTGGTGCTTTCAGTCCAAAGACGCGATGATCCCGCCATACTATTGCTGCAGGAGATACAGCGCGAGTTCGGCAGCGAGTTGGTATGCGTCGCTGTCGAGGATTGCCGGGCCGGCACCAACGGAAAGATCAACAATCTGGTCGGCGGCCTGAAGCACGCGCGCCACGACATTCTGGTGATCAGCGACAGCGATGTGTTGCTGCGGCCCGACTACCTGAAGACGATCGTCGCCCCGCTGGCGGACCCGAACGTCGGTTACGTCTGCACCTTATACAAAGCGACACACGCGGATACCTGGCATGAAAGGGTTGAACTCCTCACCTTGAACGCGGATCTGATGACCTCCATGATCTTCGCTCGTGTCACGGGGATCACCAGTTTCTGTCTGGGCGCCACAACCGCATTGCGCCGCGACACCCTGGAAGCTATCGGCGGGCTGCCGGCACTGGCCGACTACCTGGTCGAAGACTTCGAGATGGGCCGCCGCATCTGGAAGCTGGGAAAAAAGGACGTGATCCTTCCTTATTTCATCGATACGATCATGGATTTGAAGAGCCCCTCGCAATGGTGGGGGCATCAGGTCTACTGGGATCAGAACAACCGCGCGGCCCGGCCGCTGGCGTTTGCGGTGACGATTCTTGTCCGCTCGGTCCCCTTTGCTCTCCTGTATGCAGCTGCGCGCCTGGGTGACGCTCTGGGCACGGCGGTTCTGCTGGCGGCCCTCTTGCTGAGGCTGGCGACTGCAGCCGTAATCCTGGGATGGGGGTTGCGCGATCGCGAGGGGCTGCGCAGCCTCTATCTCCTCCCCTTCCGGGATCTGGCCGCCCTGGTTTCCTTCTTCCTTGCCTACACGAAACGCACGACCGTGTGGCGCGGGTCCCATTTCACCCTGACCCGGGACGGGCGCCTCGTCGCCAGAGAGGGAAACGTGTGCGGCGGGTGATCTTCAACGGCGACGATTTCGGCCTCGCGGTGCCGGTGAATGAGGCCATCGTGGAGGCTCATCGCACGGGCGTGCTGACCACCGCCAGCCTGATGATCGGTGCGCCGGCGGCGGCCGATGCCGTGGAGCGCGCCAGAAAAGTGCCGTCGCTGCGGGTCGGGCTGCACATCGTTTTGGTCGAAGGCCGCGCCGTTCTTCCGCCGCAAACGATTCCCGATCTCGTCAATTCCCGCGGGGAGTTTTCCGATCACCCCGTGCGTGCGGGCCTCAGGTATGCCTTGCGGCCGCGGATACGGAGGCAGCTCGAGGCGGAGATACGCGCCCAGTTTGAGGCCTTCCGGATGACAGGGCTGGCGCTGGATCACGTCGACAGTCACAATCACCTGCATCTGCACCCGCGGATCCTGAACCTGATCCTGCAGGTGGGGCGCGAGTACGGGCTTGCCGCCGTGCGGTTCCCCAGGGAGCCCGCCTTGCCTTCCTGGCGGGCCGCCAGAACCCTCCTGATCGCCAGGCTGTCGTGGAGCGCGTTTCTTGCTCCCATGCTCTGGTGGCTGAAGCGCCGCCTGCGCCGGTCCCGCGTGCGCAGCAACGACTTCATTCTCGGCATGACCGATACCGGCGCCATGACTGCGGACCTCGTCGCACGGTTTCTGGAGCGGCTTCCGGATGGCGTTACCGAAATCTATTTTCACCCCGCAACGCGCCGCTGCCCCGAGATCGATCGCACCATGCCCGGCTATCGCCACGTGGAGGAGTTTCAGGCGCTCACCGGCACGCGCCTCCAGGAAGTCATCCGGTCGGCAGGGATCCAGAGGATTGCCTTCGGCGACCTGTAGGGTGATCCCTTGGTATCTCCGATGCGCCGTGGCGCACCCGGTGACGCATGATAATGGCCGCTCGGGATGTGCGCCGGCTGCCAGACGGCGCTGAGATTCTGCTTATGGGCATCTCAGCAGCCACTCCCGGCGGCCGAGGCCTGTTTGACGGGGCGCGTCCCGTGCCGACTGCAGGTCTGAGGTCGGAGGTCGGATGTCTGAGGTCGTTATTTTCGGAACAGTGCCGGGGAAATTGTTGCAGCCGGCTGCGCGGGCAAGCCGGGAAAATGATATACTTCAGCCGGAGTCGCGTAGCGTGCGGCAAAGCACGGCCGGACTCCATCATCCATGTATATGCGATAGCAAAGGAGAATGTTCCATGCGTTTGGCAACCATAGGCTTGATGATAGTCCTGTCGTTGTTTTATGCCATCACCGTGGCGCCTGCCGCCGACCAGGCCGGGGCGGCAGCCAACAAGGAGAAACTCATGAACCCTGCTGCGCTGACCGAAAAAGCGCCCGATGTTTTTCAGGCGAAATTCGACACTTCCAAGGGCGTTTTTGTGATCGAGGTGACGCGCGCCTGGGCCCCGCTCGGAGCCGATCGATTCTACAGTCTGGTCAAGAACGGCTATTATGACAATTGCCGGTTTTTCCGCGTCCTCTCCGGCTTTATGGCGCAATTCGGCATCAACGGCGACCCGGCGCTCAACACAGTGTGGCGGTCGGCCCGGATTCAGGACGATCCCGTCAAGCAGTCCAACAAGCGGGGTTTCGTATCCTACGCCATGGGAGGGCCGAACACGCGAACCACGCAGCTCTTCATCAACTATAGCGACCGCAATTCGCAGCTGGACAGCCAGGGTTTCTCGCCCTTCGGCAAGGTCGTCGACGGCATGAAAGTCGTTGATTCCCTCTACGCGGATTACGGCGAGGGGGGAGCAGGCGGACCGGATCAAGGCCGCATCCAGACGGAAGGCAATGCTTATCTGATGAAGGGATTCCCGAAGCTGGACTACATCAAATCGGCTGTCATCGTCGAAAAATAACCGTCAGAGTTGGAAGAAAAGGGGACATCCCGTTCTTTCGGGCCCGACTCCGGCTGGAGGCAGGGATGGACTTGAAGAGCTGAATGTCCCCCTTTCTTGTTCCGTCTCATAAATAGAGCGTCTTTTTCTCTCCGCCGACGAGCTCCAGAGTGACGAGCCACTCTTCTCCCGCCTGCTCGAGACTGAAAGAGAGAATCCCCTGAGTCTGATCGCCCCAGCGATTGGTCTCATAGCGTGTCCGGTAGACCTCGACCTGCCGGCCGTCCTGCTCGCGGTAGAGTATCGAATAGCCGTAATCCGAGTGTCCGTCGCACATCTCGATCTTGTCGTCGACAAAAAGATGCGGAGTTTCCATCGCCGGTTTCCTTCTCCTTGATGGTGAAAACGGGATATCCTGATATCCGGGCCTATTATAACCATTCGAATGCCGGACCCGGAAATGGTGAGTGTCCGCATTTCACAAGCTTGAATTTTAATATGAGGTCGGGATAAGCTAGCGCCATGACGCTGGACACTCTGCTGAGTATCATGATCGGCATCGGCCTGAGCGCCGCGTGCGGTTTCCGGGTGTTTGTGCCTCTTTTGGTGATGAGCATTGCCGGTCTCTCGGGTCACCTCACGCTCTCCTCCGGCTTTCAGTGGATCGGCACCTACCCCGCGCTGATCGCCTTTGCTATCGCTACGGTTCTGGAGATTGCCGGTTACTACATACCGTGGGTCGATCATTTCCTGGACGTGATTGCCGCTCCTACTGCCGTTGTTGCAGGGATTGTGGCCATGGCGTCGACGGTGACCGGTATGAGCCCCTTTCTGCGCTGGGCTCTGGCGATCATTGCCGGGGGCGGACTGGCCGGAACGGTGCAGGCCCACACCAGTGTCGCCCGCCTGGCTTCTAGCGCCACCACTCTGGGTTTTGGCAATCCCGTGGTATCCACTGTGGAAGCGGGAGGTTCCGTTGCCCTGTCGCTGGCGGCCGTTATCGTGCCGCTGCTGGCGCTGGTTCTGGTGGTGGCTGCCCTGATCCTCTTCCCCTGGCTGTGGCGGAAAGTCATGAAGAAGCTGCCGGCAAGCTAAATCCGTGTTAGCGAGGGGAGCAGGCTGTATGCGGCTGCCAACACTTCCTCCGGCGAGATGCCTTCCATGCAGAGGTTGCGCCGGCAGGATTTCTGCAGCGGCGTGCTTTGGCAGGGCGCGCAGGGGACCGGGTGGCGGATGATGTGGACGGGACTCAGTGTCGATAGCGGCCGCGTCTGCTCCAACCTGCCGGGTCCCCATAAAACTACGAGCGGAGTGCCCAGGGCAGCCGCCATGTGACAAGGGCCTGAGTCAACCGAAATAAGCAGATCCAGTTTCTGGATTACGGCGGCAAGCTCGCGCACACGAGTGCGGCCGGCCAGCGAACGCACCCGCCCTGCAGGCATCTGCCTGCATAGAAGCTCGGTATCCCGGGCATCCTCTGCGGATCCCGTCAGTACGATGCGGATGCCGTCAGATCGGATCAGCCTGTGGATCAATCGGGCGAAATTGTCGAGGTGCCACCCCCGCTGACGTTGCGCCTGGCGCCGTTTTCGGCCTTGCGGGCCCCAGCCGACATGCACGCCGATGCGCGGCCGCGGGATCTGCTGCAGCATCCGGTCTGCCGCCGCTTCGTCGTCGGCACGCAGGGGCAAGTCCATATTGAGATCGGCCTCGCAATAATTGTGGATACCGGCCATCCTCAGATTATTGACGACGGCGTGCAGGCCGGATTCAAAGGGTGTGCCCGCAAAGCTCCTGATGTGCCGCAACCCTGCGCGCTCGAGGAGGGCACGATAGCGTGGTGCGCTCTCGAGCAGGATGGCCAGGTCGTAATTCCGGGTGCGGAATTGCCTGACCATGCGCCGCTTCTCCGGGGACAGCGCCAGGGGAAGATTCCGGCCGCGGAGCCCATAGAGCCTGGAGAGGCGGGGATTCGGTTCGAGCAGGGGAGCCGCAAGCGCGGAGCTGAGGAAGTCGATTTCCGCTTCCGGATGGCGCCGGTGCAGCAGGTGGACCAGCGGCGTTGCCATCAGGGTGTCGCCGAGGGCGCCCACTCGAACTACCAGAATTCTGGCAGCGCCGGCGACCACGGATTGGTTTTCCCCCTTCATACCGTCAGGAGTGTACCACAGGACAAACCCTCTACACGGGTTGCTGCCGCGCCAGGGTGTCGAGCGCGTCGCCCAGACGCTCCAGGCCGCCGGCCAACGTGCCGGTCTCGCAGCCGATCCCGATACGGAAATGGTCGGGCATCTCAAAAAAGCTTCCCGGCACGATCGTGGTTTCGTACCTTTCACGCAGCAAGTCGCAGAGCTCAGCCACACTGCCTCTCATCAAGCGGGGGAACACGACGGTGCCGCATGCAGGCCGGAAGCAATCCAGGTCTTTGCGCGCGTCGAGAAACCGGTCAAGGAGGAGGCGGTTAGCCGCAAGCTGGCTGCGGGCCCGGGCGGCGATTCTGTCGAGTTGCTCGAGCGCGATCACACTCAGCCGTTCCGCAGGGTGCGCCGGGATCACACCGAAGAGATCGTTCAGCCGCCAGATCTTCCGTGCCAGCGCAGGGTCCGCCAGGACCCAGCCGCAACGCAGCCCGCTCAGCCCGTACGCTTTCGTCAGGCTGCTGGTGACCACAAATTCGCTGCCGAGATGGAATGCGGAACGGACAGCCGCGTCCGGCGCCTGCACGGAGACGGCTTCCAGGTAGACCTCGTCCACGAGGACGCGGGCTTTGATGCGTTGCGCCATTTCCCCGATCTGCCGGAGCACGGGCTCTCCGACCGGCGCGCTGCTGGGATTGTGGAGGTTGGTGAGCACAATAAGCCTGGTGTGCGGGGTGAGATTCCGCTCCACTGCTGAAGGGTCGACTGCGAAGCCGTCTTCCCGGCGCCGCGGGAAGCGCCGGACCCGGGCTCCGAGGTAGCCGGCGACTGCGAGCAGGGGATCGTAGGCCGGCTGTTCGATCAGCACTTCGTCGCCGGGTTCAATCAGGGATGCCATGGCGAGATGGTTGGCGAGCGATGTGCCCACGGCGGCCACTACGCAGTCGGCGGCAACGCCGGCCTTGCGCGCCAGTGCCTCCTGCAGCGGTGCATATCCGTACCAGCTGGGCCCGCTCAACTCGACGTCGTCCGGGCGAACCCCCAGCGCGTGCATCGGATAGTGAAGCAGGCCGCTGGTCGCCAGGTTGAAGCGCGCGTGGGATTTCGTTTTGGCCCACTCCATGTACTGCGACTCCATGGTTCTTCGGGGAATGCTCACTTGGCGTTTCTCCGTCTCCACAGGAAATAGGCAGGAATGCCGGCACCCAGGATCGCCAGGCCGACGGCCGTGTTTGCCGGATACTTGTAGATTGTATTGATGACCACGAGCCAGCAGATCGCGACGAACAGGGCGGTCGTCACAGGGTGGCCGGGAATCCGGTAGCCGACCGCCGGCTTGCCGGCCGCCGCGTCTCGGCGGCGCAGTACAAATACACTGGCGGCGCTCAGGCCGAAGAAAATGAAGTCCATCGACACGACGTAGTTGAGGATCTGTTCATATCGGCCCCAGAGCGCAATGAGGATGGCGCACGCCGCCTGAAGGATGATGGCGACCGCAGGCACCCTGGTGCGCGCCTGGACGCGCCCGGCGCTCTTGAAGAACAGGCCGTCCTCTGCCATGGCGTAGTAGACGCGCGGTGCCGTCAACATGCTCTGGCTCAGGAAGCCGAGCGTTGAGACGGCAATGCCCGCCGCGATCAGGCGCGCGCCCAGCCGGCCGAGCGCCGCGTTCATGACGTCCGAAGCGGGCGTGGTGGTTGCCGCCAGGCCCGCAGTGCCTAATGCCCGGATGCATACATAGTTCACGCCCAGATAGAGAACCACAACCCCGGCCACACCGATGATCAGGCCGCGCGGCAGGTTCCTGTTCGGTTCGCGCACTTCGCCGGCGATGAAGCACGAAGTCTGCCAGCCGCCATAGGCAAACAGGACCGGGACCATGGCGGCGCCGATCGCCGTAAGCAGATCCAGCGAAACCGGACGGTCCAGCACCCGGGCGGCGGTTGCCGGCGGCGCGGACGGTTTGCCCGCGAACTGCAACCCGCAAGCGATCAGCACGAGGATCGCCAGGATCTTCATGACCATGAGTATGCTCTGGGTGGTGCTGCCGGCCCTGACCCCCAGGCAGTTGATCAGCGCAAGCCCGCCCAGAGCGCAGGCGGCCAGAAGCCCTTCCGCCATCGGGATACCGGTGAGCTCCACAAAATAACGCGCGAAGGTGACGGCGACGGCAGCCATGCCTCCGGTCTGGATCACCAGCAGCAGCACCCAGCCATAGAGGAATGCGGGCAGAGGATGAAAGGCCTCGCGCAGGTAGGCATATTGGCCGCCGACCTCAGGACGCCGTGCGGCAAGTTCGGCCCAGATGAAAGCTCCCGCAAGGCCGATCCCTCCTCCGAGCATCCAGACACCCAGGATGAGGGATGGAGTGTGCACCTGGCGGGCGACCACGTAAGGATTCATGAAGATGCCGGAGCCGATGATGCCGCCCATTACGATCATGGTGGCGTCAAACAATCCGATCCGGCGCGCGAGGCCGGGAGACGTGCTCCCCTTCGAGACGGGATCCGCTGCCATCCGCCTTCACTCCATCCTGTCGTTGTCAGGTCCTCAGCCGGGCGCGGCCGATCAGTTGGCCGCCCTTCGTTTCGACATCGACCGTCACAACCTCGCCGGCACGGCTTCCCTTGTAGGTGATCTGGCTCCAGAGGCGATAGCCTTCCTTGCGGCCGCCGGTCACGGTGTGGTACCCGGAGATGAACACCGCCTCCCTGTTGATGTACCAGCAATGACGGACCTCCTCCTTCAGGCTCAAAGGAGCGTCGATCGCAGTCAGGACCGCGATCTTGCCCGGAGTCGAGGGAACCGTGGCCAGCGGGGTCTCGATGCGCAGAGAACGAACCCCTCGGCCGAACTCGGCGCTTGCCAGACAGAGCGGGGCGGGCGGGATGAAGGAAGGGAAGATCTCGACTATGAGCAGCAACACGAGGGCTGCGCCCCCCAGAAGCAATTTGGCCTGGTGCCCCCGCAGCCCCGAGAGCCGGTACAGCATGCTTGCGAAACCACCCAGAGCCAGCACGGCACTGATCCACAGTGCCCGATGGTTGCTGATCGCCCACAGCACCGGGAGCATGACATTGATGGCGGAGAACAGGTTGAACACGAAAAACAAAGATGCCAGCGGCCAACGGACCGAAAGATAGCGGTCGTAGATGATGTCCATGGTCGACAGCAGGGCTGAAAGCGCGAGCAGAATCAGAAAAACCACATTGCGCGATCCGAAGGTCGTGCTGGCATAGTAGATCGGCAGCAGGAAAAACAAGACCTGCTGATAAAAATTCTTGTTGAAGTAGTTGATTGCCAACCGCACACGCTCCTGCCATCGCGGTGGCAGCCATGCACGATGTGCCAGCGCCGGCAGAAAAAGGCTGGTGAGCCAGATAAAGGCGATGTGGAAAACGATGATGCGTAGATAAGCGAAGTTTTTGGCGCTGAGCCACATGACCCCGAGTCCGAACAGCAGCGCGTAAGCGCTGTGCAGCCACCAGAGGATATTTGCCTTCCCGTGCAGCAATGCCTTCAGCTCATCCGGCAAATGCCGCAGGCCGTGCTGCGTCTGTCCGGGCGGCGCTGCCAAAGCGGGAGTTGCCGCGTTTCCAGCGGAACCGGGACCTGTGAATCCGGCGGTTGGTGAATCGGGCTCCATGGTTTCAGGCATATCCAAAGACTGCAGTGCCGGCACAGACAGCCGCGGAGGTCTCCATCTGTCTGCTCGCAAAAGCTGATCATATCACAGCACAGGCCCGCAAGTGGGCGCGGGCTGCCGGACGGCGCTCTTTTCTGGCTGACCCCGTCATTCCAGGCCAAGTCTGCCGAAGTTGTCTCAAAGCTCGAATTGTGTACAATTCGCAGGTGCGGACGGCGTGTGGACCGGAGTTATGTTGCCGCGACGTGTACCGTCCTGAGTCAGACGCAAATGGCCATGGATCTTCAGACTGCCGTAATTATCCCAGTATACAATGCCGTGCGCGCACTCGAGCTTGTGCTCATGGGTTACCGCCGGCAATCCCGGCATGACTTTGAGCTCTTCGTGGCGGATGACGGTTCGGGGCCGGAGGTCCGGGCTCTCATTGAGGCTTACGCAAAAGACGCGCCTTTCCCGGTGCGATATGCCTACCAGCCGGACGAGGGTTATCGCAAGACCAGAATCCTGAATCAGGCTGTGCGCGAATGCCGGGCCTCCTACCTCATATTCGCCGACGCCGACTGCATTCCGCACTCCGGTTTTGTCGAGGCGCATCGCGAGCGACGCGGGGACCGGACTGTTCTCTGCGGCCGCCGGGTGAATCTGAGCAGGCGCCGGTCGGAGCGTCTGACTCCCGGGGATGTGCTGGACGGCAAGCTGGAGGATCCGGCTGCGGGGAGGATCCTGGAAGCGCTCCTGTGCCGCGACGGGCATTGGGATGAGGGGCTGCTGTTGAAGAACCGGACCTTGCACCGTTGGGTTAACCGCAGACCGCCGACGCTTCTGGGCAGCAACTTTTCACTGGAGAAATCGCTGCTCGAAGAGGTCAACGGATTCAACGAGGACTTTTTCGGCTACAGCGGTGAGGACACCGAACTTGAGCACCGGCTGCGCCTTGCCGGGGCGAAGTTCGACTGGGTGCGGCACCTGGCGATTCAATATCATCTGTACCACCTTCGCCGCCCGGTGAGCCAAAACAACGTCGCGATACTGCAGCAAAGCAGGGCATCAGGCAGAGCCGTGTGCCGAAATGGCCTCAGGAGAATCTCCGATCCCTGACCTCCGACCTCCGACTATCGTGTCATTCGTGTGTTTCGTGGTTGCGGTTGGTGTTATTCGTCCACCCGGCGCTTGGGATCGGCCTGGGCGGGATCATGCAGAAAACTGCCGGTGCCCTTGGTGATCACATCGGCGTATCGGGGCAGGTTGACGCAAACGATCGGCCGATCAGGGTTGGCTTCCGTCCAGTTCTCCATGATGCTGCGCAAGGTTGAGGTGTGCCTGCCGACCCGGACATCAATCGGCCAGCCCTTGGCATCGATCTTTTCAAACAGCAGGCCGTGCTGGCCGGCCTTGACGACGAACTCATCCTGCCCGGTGAGCAGCAATTCCCGGGTTGTCCGGCCGCGGGTGGCATCCAGGAAAGGCTCGGGTGCCTCGACGAGCAGGGAAGCCGCCTGAGAGAAGTCGCCGATCTCCCGGTGAGAGAGCCCATGGAGGTTTTTGGGTGAGAACTCGGTGCCGATCTTGAACCCTTCATTGTCCGAGAGGATCATCGCGGCCATCGTTGCCAGATCGAGCCCTTTTTCATGAGCCACGATGGTGCTGATGACGGGATATTGCAGTTCCGCCTCGTGGAGGTCGATCACGACGTCCACCCTCTCGTTCCGGATCAGCTCCATGAAAGCGAAGCAGGTCCTCTCGGTAAGGGTGCCGTCCGGCCGTCCGGGCCAGGCCCGGTTCAGGTTGCGGACATCCACGTAGGCCAGGTTCTGGCGGCTCGGGTAGTGTATGTACACCTCCGGGTCGGGCCATTGATCCAGCGGATTGGACCAGCGGTCCCCCATGCGGAACTTCTGCCCTCCCCACGACGTCGGAATGACATAATCAGGCGGATACGCGCCGCTGACCCGGGTCACTGTCGAGGCGCTGCGGTTTGCGCTCAGCACCAGAATCAGCCTGCCCTTTTCCAGGACGGAGTTCTCCGCGATGATCCAGGCGGCCAATCTGCCCGCAGGTTCCTCCGGGTGGGTGCCGCCCATGACGAAGAACGTGGCTCCCGGCTCCTTTCCTTCAAGGAAATACACGTTGCAGTCGTTGACGGTGTCTTTGATCCCGGCGAAATAGTCACCCAGCTTCCTGACGCTGGTCACTCCCGGGCCGAGCACCACGGGCTCGCGCAAATGCCTGCTCCGGTAGAAATCGATTCCTGATCCCACGAGGAAGAGCAATCCGAGGATTCCGAAAATGATCTTGCGGAGATAAGGCTTGGCTTTGCTCATCAGGGCCTCATTTCAGCATGAAGAGACGAAGCAGGAAAGGGATCAACACCACGATGTAGAGCAGCTCCCTGTCCCAACTCTTCGATTTCAAGAGGTTGTATACGAGGATGATGGAGACAAAGGCCACGAGCCCATAGTAGAGGATCGTGATAAGGTTCGTAAACATGCCAAGCATCGCTCATCTCCCTCCCGATCACCCGGGAAGTCTCACAAGCCCGTCAGGAAAGACAGCCGCGCGCTATAGATCACCATCAAGGTTCCCATGATCATGATGATGATGGCCGGAAATATGCAGCACTTGAGAAAGTCGACATACGACTCGCGGTAGCCGACGACCTCGACCGTCAGGCGGCCGATGATCGCCGTCGGCGGAAGGGCGTCGCCCAGCGGCCAGATGATGCTCATGCCGGCCAGGGCGACAATCGGGTTCAGGCCGATGGTATTGAAGAGCAGGACCAGGGGAACACCGAGAACCGGGGCTGCCGCGTACATCAGAACCGATTCCGAGACCGGCAGCACCAGGAACAGCGTGGCAAAGACCACGACGATCGGCAGCGTCACCGCCGTCACCGCAAGCAGTCCGCGCACTCCCGTCAGCGTCATGATCTGCACCAGAATTCCCGCACAGGTCAGCGTCGCGATCAGCGGCAGGAGTTGCTCGACGGTTTGCCGGGAAATCTTGAGGAGATCCAGCCGCAGCGGCGACAGCAGGTACGACACCGCCCCGGCGCACATGAACATCAGGGGAAGACCCAAGATCGGCGTGGCAAAGGGGAGGCCACGGTAGAGGAAAATCAGTCCCATGAAAACTGCGAACGGCACGAGCACCCGGAACCAGTTCATTTTCCGCGGCGGCTCAGGAAGTTCCGCCATTGCCTTGACGATGTCCGTTGCTGTCCCTTTCCAGCCGAGGATGAAAATAGTCAGAATCGCCGCAATCAGGCACGGTATGGCCAGCGGCCAGAAAAAGCCCACGTAGGGCATGTTGACGCCGGCTGCGGTCAGCATGGCCCACAGACTGACGGGAGGTGCGGCGGCGCTCAGCCCCGCAATCAGAAAAATGATGGCGCAGATCCTGACCTTGGCGATCCCCATGTAGTGCAGGACCGTTGCGACCATGCCGCCCACGATCAGCACGGTAACGCTGCCGGCTCCCGTCAGCGCGCCGGGAATCAGCAGCAGAACGGCGAGCAGCAGCAACAACAGCGGCCGGCTGTTGTGAAATCTCTGCAGGATGGCCCGCACCGCGAAGGCGACACCGCCGGACTCCTTCAGGATGTTCATGAAGAGTGTCGCCGTGATGAAAATGAGGTTGATGTCAAGATAGGTGGTCGCTCCTTCTGCAAGATGCCGGTAGGGGAAGCCGAATCCACCTGCCAGGGCTCCCGCGATCGCGGCCGCGAGCATGGACAGTTCGGTCGAAGGAGTGAACATCCTCGCAAGCGCGTACACTACCACCATGACGCCGAGAATGATCTCGGCATAGGAAAGCATGCTCATCGCGACCGCCTATTTGCCAAACAGGTCTTTGATAACGGCTTCCAGATCCATGTTCTTCTCGAACGGGATCATGGGTATGTTTTTGTCTTTTGAAATGGTGGTGAACCGGCCATCCGTGTCGCCGTCGGTTTTGACGATCAGGAGTGAGGCGAACGGGCAAACGGCATCTATGGAAATCTCATCGGAGTTGTCACCCGGCGCTGCGCCCTGGGCGCGGCGTGCCATACCCTCGATGTGCGCGCCGATAATCTTGATATTCTGTTTTTTGGCCTCTGCGATCAGTGCCTTGATTCTCGCGAGCTCGTCGTTGATGGAAACTCCGGCTGCTCCCATGCCTTTCAGGCTGGCGCCCGTCACAATGATGATCGATTTGAACGGCGCTCCGGCCTTGCTTTTGGCAGTCAGGTCCGCGGCAGTGGCCTGCGCGTTATACACATAGTCCAGCTTCAACCGCTTGAGGAAAATGTCGAACCGAGTCGGTCCCGGACTCTGGCCGCAGGAAGTCAGCAATAACGGGAGGCCGGCTTTCTGCTGCGACGCGGCCGGCGCCGGCATAACCTGCAACAACAGCAACAGCGCGAGTGAAATGCCCAAGGCTGAAGAAATCACGGTGGCATGCGTTTTCATGGATGTACCCGTCCGTTTCGTAAAGCCTGATGTAGGCTATCAATAGTCGCCTCACAGTAATCATCCGAGTGTCCGCAATCAAGCATTTTATCTGCTACCTGCGACTCATGCCGTAGGAACAGCCGGGTATGCAGGGAGAAAACAGTGAACCGCAAAGGCCTCGAAGACCCCAAAGATAGCCTTCACCGATGAACAAATGTCCAAAACCTCGGCCTCAAAAAGATCTTTGTGGCCCAGTAGTTACCTGTATATTGCCAGAAGCAGGAGCAGGGTGAAATAGACGGCCGACAGGAGCCAGAAAGCGCCGGTTTTCCCGGCGCCGACAAGGGGAAGGGCCCCTGGTTCGGGCAAGGGAACCGGGTCCCATGGCAGGCCGGCCTGGGCGACGAGCCCCTTGATGAAGAGCAGGTGAATCACGGGCACCCTGCTGGCCGACATTTCGAACAGCACGCCTCGGTCGGCGGCAGCCGGCAGGGTCAGGCTCCTGTTCAGGCCCGGCCGCACGTCCAGGGCGAGCGGGCTCGTTCCGAGATTGGCATAGCCGCCGCCGCTGTTGATGAATGCCGCGATGCCTCCGGCCGCATCGATCCGGTACATACGCAGCCTTGCCGCCACATTCCTGCGCAGGTCCGGTTCATCGATTAGCGGGACCCCGCTTGCCTGTATCTTCCGGGTCAGCCGCTCTCGGATGTCAGCCTCAAGGTCCGCACCGGTATCCTTGTCTCCGCCTAGGGATACGGCTGCCGGCGGAACCTCACAGACATGCTCGCCCTGCAGGATGCGGTAGATATCAAGCAGCGTGAAGTCTGGGTCGGTCGCCCCGTAGGAGGAAGCTCCCAGTGACAGAATGGTGATCGGCGCGACACCCAGGGCTTTGGCGGCGGCGAGCGAGGCGACGAGGAGCGCCGGAAAGGAACCGGAACTCGCGATGGCAACGCGGTCGCCCGGCTTGACGCCGGCTTCGTAGAGCAGGTAGACGATGTAGGCCGCGACATTCGGATTGGTGGTGCTCCGCTTGGCCGCCAGATCCCCCAGGCTCGTCATGAGGGGCGATATTTCCGGGCCGATCAGGCCCGTCCGGTTGGGGTCTGCCTGGAGGTCAAGCGGCGCGCCTGCCCGCTCGCGCTGCATCCTGACCGCCTGGATCGCCTCCTTCATGATATGCGCCGCGCGGACCATGGCGGCCGCGCAGCCCGGATCGGCACTCCGCGGCATGGAGCGAAAAACCCAGAACGCCGCGAGGCTGAGCAGGCCGGCGGCGATGATGCGCTTCGTGCGGTTCACGGGGAGACCCCCTCGGCGCGCGCGGTCATTTTCACCCCCAGATCAGGCGCAGGATCTGCGAGAGATAAAACACGACGACCGTAACCGTTGCCAGCGAGGCGGCGGTCACCAGCACTCCCTGCTTTTCAAAGTTGTTGGCGATCAATCCGGGGACGATCCAGCCGATCACCCGGAACTCGAGGGAGCCGGGGAGCAGAGCCGGGAAGAACCGCAGCCACAGCAGGGTCCAGAGACCGGCCACCAGGATCATGAATACGAATCTCCTCGTGCCGAACAGGATCAGGTGCCGGGCGGCGATCTTGAAGCAGAGCAGGGTCAGGAGTGATACCAACAGAGTGCCGGCGATGCGCCCCGGCGTCTGCATGAAGAGCACGAGGTAGCTGGGCACAATCACTCCGCCGGGATGGATCCGCGTCACACCGATGAACAGCAGCGAAGCCAGCAAACCCAGGAAGGCGGTTTCATATTCCATAGGGCTCACCAATCCCGTTCCAGTATTCGATGAGGAGCCTGCCGGAGCCCTTTACATTGCCGAAGCCGAAAATGAGGGCGCCGTCGGGCGCTTCGCGGCACACGATCCGCGTCATCTCCTCCGGTGCTGCGGCTTTGAGCACCTGCACCCCCGGTACCCGACGCCGTATCAGGCCGGCAGCCGGCCCGGTCACGTACAGGCGCGCAAACCTGCCCAGGGCGCCGCTGTTCAACGCGCCGATCCACTGCACCGTTCGCGGCATGCGGTCGGCGCGCAGGTTCAGAATGCCGATCGTGCCTGCGGCATCTCCCTTCAGCAGGGTGCCGGCCCTGGACAGCACCCGCAAGGTCGAGTCGGGATCGTTCGCAGCGAAAGCATTTACCAGGTAACAGGTTCGACTGCCGCCGTCCGGACGATAGCGCCAGATCCTCAGCATGCCGAGATCATACCGGGCGTTCCGGATGCCGTCGATGATGGTCCGGTGGCCGACGCCAAGGTGGGATGCGATCGCATGGACAAGGTCGAGGTTGTCACGGAACTCGATGTCGGCAAGCCCGGGCGCGGCCTCCAACAGATCCGCAGAGGCCCCTTCAGCCACCGTCATCAGGCGCGCGCCGCAGCGCTGCGCCTCCGCCCTGAAGGACTCGCGATCTTCAGCTGCCGGCAGGAACACGGTCGACTGCGGACAGATGTCCAGGCTGAGCACGGAGGCGATCTGATCCTCGGTTTCTCCCATGGCTTCCGTATGATCCCGGCGGACATTGGTCACGGCGACAATGTGCGGTTGCAGTATGTGACGGCATTCGACATAGTGGTTCTCCGGATGAATGCTCATCACTTCGGCGACCAGACAGTCGGACTTCAGCCGCGCTGCTTTTCTCACCAGAGGAATCTGCTCGAGGATGCTGGGAGACGTACTTCGATCCAGTTCGCATTGACTGCCGTCAGGGAGCAGGATCATTGCCTGGGAGCCGGTGGTCTTTGCCAGAACACTGCGGCCGTCCTCCCTGAGGATGGATGCGAGCAGACGGGACACACTCGACTTGCCGCGTGTTCCTGTCACCGCGATGCGCAGAGGGATGCGTTTCAGCGAGCGGCTGAGAGCCAGGCGTTCCCAGACGAGGTACAACAAGAACAGAATCAGACAAGGCAGCAGCGTGCGCATCGGAGCGACTTCTTTGCGGCCCGGCAGGTTGTTTTAACCCTTCAGGGTCCCGACAGGTAGTGCCAGCAAATCGCCATTACGGATCGCGTCCTCTTTTCCCGGACGGTCAGAAGCCGCGGGCGAACATTCCCCAGAAGGTATCCCCCAGCTCCATCCACTTGTCGATCTCGGCGCGGGCAAAGTCGTTGGTGTAACGGGTGAGAAATTCCTGAGCCTTCCTGCGCCCCTGCTCGGAGCTGTCGGCGTTGAGCATGTCGAGCGCAATCTTCTCGATTACCGGCAGTTCGGTAAAGGCCCTGGTCTCGAACTCGGCAATCGCATCCTCCATGATTTTGCGGGTCGCTCCCCAGCGGACGGTGGCGAGGCGATTGGCGCGCCGGAAAGCCCAGCTGGCCGAATCGAGGCGGAACTTCTTCTGAGAATCGACCTCGAAACTCTTCGGCAGGGACAAGACTCCCGAGAAAATCGGGAAGCGCGGGCTCTGGGCCGGGTTGTCAAAGGAGAACCATGCTATGCCGCCCACCTCGTCCGGCAGCCAGCCGCGCAGCTGGACGATCTGCGAGTAGGCGCAGCCGGCGATCGCAATGGTGCGCTGGCTCTGGACGGTGCCGGGCTTCAGCTGGTTCAGGAGCCGCATCATTTCAGTGTTCATCCAGGGATTGGCAACCGGGCTCTTCACCATCTCCTGATTGGCGGGAGCCGCTGCAGCAGCACCGGAGGGGTCGGGCTTGCGCCCCTGAACCCGGGGGACCATCAGGTTCCTGGTCATATCCATGTCGGTCCCCTCATAAGTCTCTCGGTAATACTTCATGATGTCCTTTACCGACACCTTGTTCTCCGGCTTTACCGTGAACGGCAACTCTTCGGCATCCTTCTTGAGATTGAGCGAAGGCGCCAGCGTGCTCAGGATAAAGAATTCGCGATCGGAGAATGGCCTTCTGCCGCTGTAGGCCTTCCAGAACTTGAACGGTTCTCCGGCCTTCCACCAGCCCATCTTTTCAGCCAGCGAGAAGACGTTGTCCGACGCCATGTAGCGGTCGGAATTCTTAGGATCGACCTCGCTGATTCTGGGTATGTTGGCTGAAACACCGATATGGTCGTCCGGAATGCGGACGGCCGCCCAGACGGCGCTCACTTCGTCAGGTCCGCCGCCGAATATCTCGAAGTGCCAGACTTCCTTCTTGTCGGCGATGGTGATGCACTCGCCGCTGTCGCCGTAACCGTACTTCTTGACCAGTTCGCCGATCAGCCGGATGGCGTCGCGGGCCGTCGTGCATCTCTCCAGAGCGATACGCTCCAGTTCCTCGATCAGGAACAGGCCGTCGTCATTTTCCAGCTCCCGTCTGCCGTTAATCGTGGTCTCGCCGATGGCGAGCTGTTTTTCGTTCATGGCCGGGTACGCGACGTTCAGAAAAGAGTAGGTCTCCTCCACTTGCGGAATCTCACCCTTGAGAATCTTGCCGCGCAGGTCGTCAATCGTTTCGGTGTGCAGGGTACCCCAGTAAATCTTGTTGGTGGCTCCTTTCGGATGCTTTGCGTGGGGGACCATGTTCAGCCAATTCCTGTAGTTCCCGTCGCATGTGTGGCACGTGATGACAGAGCCGTCCGTGGTGGCCAGACGGCCTGCCATAATGCTGGTACACCCATCCGGCATCTCCGTGTCTTCCGGGACGCCGCGGAGCGCCGGCCCCGACATCGAGATCAGACCGGCGAACAATACAAAAAACGACAGATACGCCAGGCGCCGCAGATTCCAGGTTTTGACGATGTTCATGGAGCTACTCCATTGCATGGGCCGGATCGTGCCATATACCTTCCGGACGTGAGGGACGAGCCGCGCAGGTTGAACGCAAGTCCTGCCGGACGCGCATATATGGTTGCCGCACGCCGGCTGACGGCTAGCAAGCTAATTTAATCGCGATCCGGATTCAAGGAAAAAGCAGCCCCGCGCAACCGGCTGCGCTCTTTCCATTCACTACGAAATACACGAAATACACGAAACCCTCAGTCAAGGTATTCACAGGCACCGGAATATCTCAACCCGTCGCTGATCTGTTTTCGTGTACTTCGTGGTTTTTGATTCAGATGCCGGCGCCGGCGAGAAAGGAATCGAATCGGATGCTACCTTGGGAGACACGGCTGCCGGGGGGTACACTGCGTGTGAGCCAGACGTTGCCGCCGATGATGGATTCCCGGCCGATGGTGATCCGGCCCAGAATCGTGGCCCCAGCGTAGATGACGACGTCATCCTCGATGATCGGATGCCGGGGCACTCCCTTGACCGGATTGCCCTCCTCGTCCAACTGGAAGCTCTTGGCTCCCAGAGTCACTCCTTGATAGATGCGGACCCGGTCGCCGATGATGCAGGTGGCGCCGATCACCACGCCTGTGCCGTGGTCGATAAAAAAGCGGCTGCCGATCCGCGCGCCCGGATGAATATCGATGCCGGTGGCGCCGTGCGCGATCTCGGTGATTATTCTGGGCAGCAACGGGACGCCGAGTTCGAAAAGTTCGTGGGCGATCCGAAAGACCGTAAGAGCGTACAGGCCGGGGTATGCCAGGATGGCCTCGTCCGGAGTGGTGCAGGCAGGATCGCCTTCATAGGCCGCCATCACATCCTCGCCGAGGGTCCGCTGCAGCTTCGGCAGGGCTTCTATAAACCGGCGCGTGATCTCGGGCGCTTGCCTGCAACGTTCTGCTGCCGCATCGGGATCCGTGCAGCCGAAGCGAAACGCGCGCCGGACCTGCTCCTCCAGGGCCCGGGCCACGGAATCGAGCGTCGCGCCCACGTGGAAATGAAGGTTTTCGCTCCTGTCCTCAAAACCGCCGAAGAATCCCGGGAACAGAACCGACCGCAGATCCTCCGTAATCCTGGCTATGGCCCGCCGGGAGGGAAGCGGGTGCGCGTGCAGAGGGCGTTTGGCCAGAGTGGCGAGCCACCCGGAATGCCCGCTCAATTCCTCGATAATAGGCGCCAGCTGTTCGCAGTGTGTCATGGCCTCAGGCATGGCTCCCCTCCGCTTCCAGGCCCTCAAACAGCCAGGTGCTCAAATAGCGCTCGGCGTTCGAAGGTATGATCACGACAATTTGTTTCCCCTTGTTCTCAGGACGCCGGGCAACCTGCAGGGCGGCCGCCAAGGCCGCTCCGGAGCTGATTCCCACAGCCAGTCCTTCCTCCCGGGCTGCCCGTTTCGCGAGATCGCCGGCATCCTGCTGCTCGATCTGAATGACCTCATCGATCAGCTCGGTGCGCAGCACCTGCGGGATAAAGCCGGCGCCGATGCCCTGTAGTTTGTGAGGGCCCGGCTTGCCTCCGGAGAGCACCGGAGAGTCCTTCGGTTCGACTGCAATTGCCCTGAAATCGGGTTTGCGCTTCTTGATCACCTCCGCCACGCCGGTAATCGTCCCCCCCGTACCGACACCTGCAACCAGAATGTCCACCTTACCGTCGGTGTCCGTCCAGATTTCCTCTGCAGTCGTCCGGCGATGAACCTCCGGATTGGCAGGGTTCTTGAATTGCTGCAATATCAGGTAGTTGCGGTGCTCTGCAACCAGCTGTTCCGCCTTCCGAATGGCACCGGGCATTCCCTCCTGACCCGGGGTCAAGATCAGCCTGGCGCCGAACACCTTGAGCAGCTTGCGACGCTCGACGCTCATCGTCTCCGGCATGGTGAGGATCAGCGGGTAATGCTTCGCGGCACAGACGAGTGCCAGGGCAATTCCGGTGTTCCCGCTGGTAGGCTCCACCAGGACAGTGTCCGACTTTATGAGCCCCTGCTTCTCTGCAGCCTCAACCATGCTTAATCCGATGCGATCCTTAACGCTGCCGCCAGGATTCCAGAACTCCAGCTTCACCAGGACCTCGGCCACGCAATCCTGTGAAAGGCTGTGAAGACGCACGAGCGGCGTCCCCCCGATGAGATCCACGATACTGTTGGCTATTCTGGCCATCGATCACTCCTGGCTTGCTTTCAGTGCTTGTGTACCCGACCACCCATGCCTGCTGACAAGTCCGCAACCAGCCGACAGATATAACGCTAACGCAAACGTAAGGGACAATCAAGGCAACCCGCGTCAATCGTGACTGGCTGGCACTTGTTGTTTCTATCGGATGGGGTCAGGAATTCCTTGAGGACAAAACGCACTATCTAGCGCAATCTGACCGAGGCGACCCACGGTTCCAGGCGGTTGCCGTACTCCAGCGTGATGATATAGCGGGGCTCTTCGCCGGGCCTCCTCGGCTTGAGCAGGGCGAGTATGCGGGCGTGAGGAAGGGGCACATGGACGGTACCGGGCAGGATCTCGGCCACGAAGCCGGAGCAGTTGTAGGAGGAGACCATTCCGGTTACTGTGTCCTTGACTTCCTCCACTCTGGCCCTAAGTACTGCCTGCACGATCAGATGCCTGCTTTGATCCGGATAGCGGGTGCGGAGATCCGAATAGGACTTTGCGACGTCGACCGGAAACAGGCGCGATTCGAGCAGGGGTTCGCCAGGCAGGACCCGCATGCCTGGAAGGCGGGGAGCGCCGGTCTGAATCCTCTGCCTTTCCTCCTCGACCAGCAGCAGCCACTGTTTCCAGGCGGGCCCCTGATATTCCAGCGCCACGAACGCCTTGCGCGGCATCAGCGCAATGTTGCCGGCGGGCGTTCCGGCCGGAAACCGGAAATCAAAACCGATTTGCTCGAGCTGGCCGCGGCTTAGCGGGCCTGCGTTCGTTTCCCGGACGATCCCGGACCACTCGAATCTCAGGTCAATTCCGGAATTGTCCAGGCCGGTATTCAGCAATGGCAATTCCCGCTCCGTGAGCTCGATAGTCGCCAAGGGACTGCCGGCGCGATTGCGTGCAACTCCGATGAGAGCGATGGCGTTGCTGACCAGAACTAGCGTGATAGCGAGCAGGATCGCCGTTCGTTTCATACCGTCTCCGCCTTGGCGCTCCCGCCTCTGAGCCGTCGAAACACCGCCAGCAGCGCGAGAGCGATGACCCCGATAATAAGGAAGAGCAGGTACTTGGGCATCCAATCCCACCACCAGACGAACAGGCGGTTGAAAAGCAGCACGGCAAAGAAAACCGATCCGAGGTTGACAGCCTCCGGCAACCTCTGCCGCACTCCGGCCCAGATGATGGCGACGGCGGCGGCGAATCCTGCCACCTGGTAGATACCCTGGATGGTTTTCACGCCGAATGGCAGAAAGGAGAGCTGTCCCGCATTGGTCAGAATGATCAGGGCGAGCATGAGGAAAAGCAGGCCCAATGTCCTGTAAATGGCAGAAAAGTCGGGGTGTCGGTCGTGGCGCAGGATCAGCGGCGCAGCCAGCAGCGCCAGGCCTCCCGGGAAGAAGGCCTCCGGGCGTTCCATCACTGCGCCCCAGTAACCTCCGCTCAGCGAGACGAGGGCGGCGGCGGCATAGATCACAATGGCAACCAGCCCCCCGGCGAGCGGCAGTCTCAGGCGGTAGGCGTACGCCAGGATCAGGGCCAGAATGCCCCAAGCGAGAAAAGCACCCGGCGTGGGTGCGATGCCGAAAATGCTCCCCAATACAAAGAGGTTGAGGACAAATGCCGCCAGCACCACGAGCACGATCAACGACGTGTAGTAAAGCGTCTTTTCGCGGCGCGAGATCCACTCGACTGCGAATAGACCAAGGATCGGCAAGACGACGAGGATGATCACTTGCGGGGTCGTGCCCAGCAGGCCCCAGTACCGGTAGAAGAACAAAAACACCGCTGCGCAGAAGGCGAGCCCGCCCAGGGCGGATGCGATGCGCATGGCGAGGGAGATCTTCTTCTGGGATTCGCTGATATCGACATCGAACTGGCCGGCCAGTTCAGCGAGCGTTTTGTCCAGATGAGCGTCCAGTTGCCGCCGCTGCTCGGCGGAGAGTTGAAGAATGCCGTCTTGCTCCAGTTGTTCCAGTTCGCGCCGGAAGGCGTGAATGCGGTCGACTCTCTGTTGTGCCTGCCTCTTTCCGGTTGCATCTGCCATATTTGCAGCGATCTTAGTCGATCCGTTTCCGGCACGCAACAGGAATTGCGGACATGCGCGAAGGAAGGTCTCACCGGAAAAACAGCAGCCAGACGAGCAGGAACACAGGGATCAGCACGGGTAGCGAGTAACGGAGGATGAAGCCGAAGAAGGTGGGACACTTGACTCCGGCATGCTCTGCGATTGACTTGACCATGAAATTCGGGCCATTTCCGATATAGGTGTTGGCGCCGAAGAAGACGGCGGCTACCGAGATTGCCCGCAAAAATCCGGCATGCTCGCTGATCATCAGGTTCATGTGTCCCGGATCGCCCAGGGTAAGGTGGTGAAGCCCCATGGCGGCGCTGAGGAAAGTCAGATAGGTGGGAGCGTTATCCAGAAAGCTGGAGAGAATTCCCGAAGCCCAGTAGTAGCCGCCCGGAGATCGGAGTCCGATGCGATCCGCGTTTGCGGACAGCCAGTCCAGCGCGGGCACCATTGTGGCGAAAATGCCGGCAAACAGGATTGCCACCTCCTTGATCGGTGCGAATGTGAATTCATTCGCGCGCAGGGCTTCCTTGTCCGCAAAACGATAGGCTGCCGCCGCCGCTGTGATCATGATGATCTCCCGGACCGGTGTCGCGGCAAAAACCGCCGCCAGAATGATGAGCAGGAAGAGGAAATTGCGGGAACCGCGCAACTCGATGCCGGCTTCGCGGACCCGCCGGTGTCTTTCTTCCCGCCACCGGCGATAGGAGTACGAGTCGAGCAGGAAGAACTCGGTGAGGAGGAGCACCAGTGCCAGCAGCCAGATGTGCCAGACATTCAACAGGGTCCAATGGAACGGCACGCCGTTGAGATAGCCCAGAAACAACGGGGGATCTCCGATCGGCGTGAGCGCTCCGCCGAGATTGCTGACGATGAAGATGAAGAAAACCACGTGGTATCCGCGCACCCTGGGCCGGTTGATGCGGAGAAACGGCCGAATGAAGAGCACGGATGCTCCGGTGGTTCCGAGGATGTTTGCCGTCAGCGCGCCCAGGGCCAGAAGCAGGGTGTTCAACCAGGGGGTTGCGTGGCGCTCGGTGTGCAGATAGATGCCGCCGGAGGCGACAAACAGCGAGCCGATCAGCACGATGAAGCTGAAGTACTCGGCAAAGGTGTCCAGCAGGCGGTGGTAATCGAGCAGGAAGATGTAGTAGGCGCAGACGAAGAGGCCCAACCCGAAGGAGACCAGCGGGTAATAGGCTTCCCACCAGGAGCGGCGCAGGAAGGGCACGAGGGCGATGGCGAGCAGGAGGACTACGAAGGGAAGCATCATCCAGGGATTGACTGGCAGGACTGTGGTGCTGCTTCCCAACGCCACGTAGGCCATGTCCCATGGACTCCGATGTTCAAGCTGCGCTTTCCAGAGAGTATCAAACCACGAAATGAGCGGAATCCGCGAAAGAAATTTGCAGAGTGCCCTGCAAGGCGGCCGTTTCGCATGGCCTCTGCTATCTGCTGGGCATTTCCGGCTGGAGAACGGTACAATAGCCGTGCAGGAGGATCGAGTGGCCCAGCCAGTTTTGCAGGATCAGATCCGAGAGAAGCGGTTCGTGGCGGCGAGTTCGGTGGCGGCTGCCGTGTTTCTCACGGCCAGCAAGCTGGTAATCGGCTTGATGACGGGGAGCCTGGGCATACTGGCCGAGGCGGCTCATTCGGCTCTTGATCTCGTTGCGGCCGTCATCACGCTTTTCGCCGTGCGCGTCAGCGATCGTCCGGCTGACAAAACGCATCTGTATGGGCACGGCAAGATCGAGAATCTGAGCGCGCTCGCCGAGACCCTGCTGCTTCTGGCCACCTGCGCCTGGATTTTCTACGAAGGCACCCGGCGCCTGTTCTTTGTCGAAGTGGAGATCGATCCCAGCCTTTGGGCGTTCCTGACCATGGCGGTTTCCATCGTCATCGATTTCTCGAGATCCCGCGCGCTGGCGCGCGTGGCGCGCAAGTACCACAGCCAGGCCCTGGAGGCCGACGCCCTGCATTTCAGCACCGACATCTGGAGCTCAAGCGTCGTGATTCTGGGATTGGGGCTGGTGCGGTACGGTGAAATGACCGGTGCGAAATCGATTTTCATGCGCGCCGATGCCGCCGCTGCGCTTCTCGTGGCCGTGATCGTCGTCTACGTGAGCGTCCGCCTCGGCCGGCGGACCATAGACGCCCTTCTCGACGGCGCGCCCCGCGGCCTGGCGGAGCAATTTACGGAGGCCCTGTCCGCCATTCCTGAAGTGCGGCGCATCCTGCGAATGCGGGTGCGCAGTGTCGGCAGCCAGGTGTTTGTCGATCTGATTGTTGCGGTGCCCCGCCATCTGTCGTTCGAAGAGAGTCACGCCGTGACGCGGCGGGCACAGGAAGCGTTGCGCGCCATATCGCCCAGTGCGGATGTAATGGTGCACGCCAGTCCGGTAGTCGAGCAGGAAGGGATCCTCGAGCGCATCCGGTCTGTGGCCGCCTCCGCACACGCGCAGGTGCACAATATCACTACGCATTGGACCGAGCGCGGCCTCTGGATCGACCTCGACATGGAGGTGGATCCGGATCTGAGCTTCGATCAGGCACATCAGCGTGCCACCGAACTTGAGACGCGGCTGCACGCCGAATTGGGCACCGACCATGTGCCCGCGCCGGTAGCCGACGTACACGTGCATATCGAGCCCCGCACGGACGAACTGACCCCGGGCGCCGACGTTCCGGCCGAAGAGGCTGTCGAACTGAAGCGCCGGATCGAGGCGGTCTGCGGCGGCATGGCTCATACCTCCGGCTGCCAGGACATCGAACTGCACGGAATGAAAGGCGGTCTGTACCTTTCGTTTCATCTACTCGTCGACAGGGACCGCCCTATCTCCGAGGTGCACGGCATCGCCGAAGAAATCGAGAGCCGCCTGCGCCTGGCGCTGCCGCAGCTCGGCCGCGTCGTCATCCATCTGGAACCTTCCTGAAACGACGCTTACCGACTCAAGTCCAAGGCCGCCAGCCAACAGGATCGACAGGGCGAAGCTCGTGATCACGAAGCTCATCTGATGGCGAAGCGGCGTCTGTTCGCCCGGCTCCGACGCGACGCGCGGGAGCCGGGCCCCTGAAAGGATCCCGGCCCTGTGCCGGCGAATCCTGATTCAGTCATAGGATTCTCGGCATTCCGGCCACTGACGAAGCCTCGTAACAAACGGGGTGGCGCTTCGATTCCATGGATGGAGCCCGATGCTTCATCGCCCCGGCTGATCGCACTGCCGGTGTCGCGGCACCTTCCCGCGCCTCGCCCTTTGGCGCGCAGTTCGAACTTGGTTAAGGAAATATTCCGTGGTCTAATCGGGCTATGAAAGGTCCAATCAGAAACGTACTGTTTCTTGTAATGATCGCGGCGTCGTTCCTGGCGGGAACGTGGTACGCGTCCCGTCGTCCCGATGACGGGCGGAAGGCTGGCGGCCGGCAGGTTTTGTACTATTTCTGTCCCATGCATCCCCAGTACACATCCGAGCGGCCCGGTGAATGTCCCTCGTGCGGCATGCGTCTCGAGCCGGCTTATGCGGACAGCATCTCCAAAGCGGGGGAGCGCGACGAACCGATGCGCGCAGGGACAGTAAAGATCGACCCGGCCAAGCAGCAGCTGATGGGGCTGCGTGTGGGCGTGGTCGAGAAGACGCAGGGGAGCAGCACCCTGCGCATCACGGGCAGAGTGGCGCCGGATGAGACGCGCGTGTACACGATCACCGCCGCTCTGGACGGGTGGATTGTCGAAGCGCTGCCCAACACGGTCGGCAGCCTGGTGCAGAAGGATGAAGTCCTCTCCTCCTATTACAGCACGGAGCTGCTGGGATCGCAGCAGGCCTATCTGTACGCCCTCAGCGCCCTGGATCGCCTGCAGTCGGCGGGCAGTGAGAGCCAGCAGCAGGTCCAGCTGACCCAGACCAACATACAGCAGTACAAGAACACGCTTAAAAACCAGGGCGTGAGCGACCAGCAGATCGAGGAAATCGGCAAATCGCGCAAGGCCGCGCAGAAGATCAACATCGTTTCGCCGGCAACCGGTTTCATTCTGGCCCGCAACGTATCTCCGGGACTCCGTTTCGAAAGAGGAGTAGAGCTGTACCGGATTGTGGATCTGAGCCGGGTCTGGATTCTCGCCGACCTCTATGAAGAGGAAGCGGAAAACATCCGCGCCGGCTCGATCGCTCAGGCCCGGACCACCCAGAATCGCGCCCGCCCTTTCCAGGCGCGGGTCGGCAACGTGCTGCCGCAATTCGATCGGGACACACGTACGCTGAAGGTGCGGCTCGAGGCTGATAATCCCGGCTATCTGCTTCGGCCGGACATGTTCGTCGACGTCGAGTTTCCCCTCCAGAGGCCGTCTGCGCTGACCGTGCCCTCGGAATCGGTAATCGACACGGGCCTGAGAAGGACCGTATTCGTGGATCGCGGCAACGGCTATTTCGAGCCTCGGCAGGTGGAGACCGGCTGGCGTGCCAGCGGCCGGATCCAGATCATCTCGGGATTGAGTGAGGGGGAGCGCATCGTGGTTTCCGGGACCTTCCTGGTTGATTCAGAAAGCCGGATCAAGGAAGCGGCAGCCGGCACCAAGACGCCGGTCACAAAGGATCCCGTGTGCGGCATGAATGTCGACGAGAGGGAGGCGAAGGCCGCGGGCCGCACATCCGTGTTCCAGGGCAGGACCTACTATTTCTGCTCCGCGGACTGCAAGCAGAAATTCGACAAGGATCCCGGGAAGTTCATCCAGCCGGCAAGGTAACGCAACCCGCAGAAAGCCGGCAATACCGCTGCAAGCTCTGCGGGAGTTCCCGGGTTGGGGCGCACGTATGATCAATCGCGTGATCGATTTCTCGGTCAACAACAAGACCGTCGTCTTTCTGCTCGTGGGCATTGCCGGGCTGGCGGGCTGGTGGTCTTTGCAGCGCGCCGCTCTGGATGCGATCCCGGACCTGAGTGAAACCCAGGTCATCATTTACTCGCGCTGGGATCGCAGCCCGGACGTCATGGAGGATCAGGTTACCTACCCGATCGTGAGCGCGCTGCTGGGCGCCCCCAGAGTCCGGGCGGTGCGCGGTTTTTCCGATTTCGGCTATTCATTCGTCTATGTCATCTACGAAGACGGCACCGATATTTACTGGGCGCGATCGCGCGCGCTCGAATACCTGTCAAGCGTGCTGCCCCGCCTTCCCCAGGGCGTTCAAACTGAGATCGGACCCGATGCCACCGGGCTTGGCTGGATCTTTCAGTACGCCCTGGTGGACACCTCCGGCAATCGCAGTCTTGCAGACCTGCGTTCCTACCAGGACTGGTACCTAAAGTATTACCTGAAAGCCGTGCCCGGTGTCGCCGAGGTGGCTTCACTGGGAGGCTTTGGGCGCCAGTACCAGGTGAACGTCGATCCGAACCGGCTCCAGTTTTACGGCGTCTCGATCCGGGACGTGGTGGATGCCGTTCGCGGCGGCAATACCGAAACCGGCGGCCGGATGATCGACTTCGGCGGCACCGAATACATGATCCGCGGCCGCGGCTACGCGAAATCGATCGCGGACATCGAAAGCATCGTGCTGCGCGCGAGCGAGACCGGCACGCCGATCCGCGTCAAGGATATCGGCACGGTGGTCCTTGGGCCCGACATCCGCCGCGGGGTGTCCGACCTCGACGGTGTCGGGGAAACGGTGAGCGGCATCGTCGTCATGCGCCAGGGACAGAACGCCCTGACGGTGATCGACCGCGTCAAGACGCGCATCCGCGAGATCGAACCGGGGCTCCCCGAGGGAATGAAGATTGTCACGGCCTATGACCGCTCCGAACTTATTCTCAAGGCCATCCGCAATCTCAAGGAAACGCTCCTGGAAGTGCTGGCAACCGTGGTTTTCATGATCCTGCTCTTCCTCTGGCATATCCCCAGCGCGCTCATCCCGATCATCACCATCTCGTTCGCGGTGCTGATCTCCTTCATCCCGTTTACCGCGATGGGGATTACAGCCAACATCATGTCGCTCGGCGGCATTGCCATCGCGATCGGGGCCCTGGATGATGCCGCCCTCGTTGTGGTCGAGCAGACGCACAAGAAACTCGAGGAGTGGGGCCGCGGCGACCGCCGGGAGGATTACCGCAAAGCCATCATCGCCGCCGTGAAGGAGGTCGGCGGGCCCAGCTTTTATGCGCTGCTGGTCATCGGCGTGTCGTTTATCCCGATCCTTGCACTCGAAGCGCAGGAGGGGCGGCTGTTCAAACCGCTCGCCTACACCAAAAACCTGTCGATGATCGTGGCCGCCGTCCTGGCGATCACGCTGGATCCCGCCCTGAGGCTGGCTCTGACGCATGTGCGCAATTTCCAGTTCCGGCCGGCATGGATCTGCCGGATCGCGAACGCGGTTCTGGTCGGCAGGGTCCGTGAGGAAAGCCGTCATCCGATCAGCCGCGTTCTGATCCGCCTTTACGAACCCGCCGCGGCCTGGGCGCTCCGCTGGCGGTGGACGGTCATCGGGACGGCCGTGGCGCTGGTGCTGATCACCGTCCCGGTTTTTCTGAATCTTGGGTCGGAGTTCATGCCGCCGCTGGACGAGGAGGCGCTGTTCTACATGCCGACGACCATGCCGGGTATCTCTATCGCGGAAGCGCAGAAAGTCCTGCAGGTCACCGACCGCCTGATCAAGCAGTTTCCGGAGGTGGACCGCGTCCTGGGCAAGGCGGGCCGGGCTGAAACCTCCACGGATCCGGCCCCGCTCTCCATGCTCGAAACCGTCATCACGCTCAAGCCGAAGTCCGAGTGGCGCAGGGTTGACACCTGGTATTCAGGGTGGGTGCCGGGGTGGCTCAAACCGGTATTCCGTCCCATCTGGCCCGACCACGTCTCGCAGGAGGAACTGGTCAATCAGCTGAACGACGCGGTGAAGCTGCCCGGCCTGTCGAATGCCTGGACCATGCCGATCAAAGCGCGCATCGACATGCTCACGACCGGCATCCGGACCCCGCTCGGCTTGAAGGTCTCCGGCATCGACCTGCAGAAGATCGAAGAGATCGGCGTCCAGATCGAGTCACTCCTGCCACAGGTGCGCGGCACTCGAAACGTCTTCGCCGAGCGCAGCGGCGGAGGGTTCTTTCTCGACATCGAGTGGAACCGCGATGAATTGGGCCGGTATGGCCTCAGCATCGAGGAAGCCCAGACGGCGGTCCAGAATGCCATCGGCGGTGAGAATGTCACGACCACCTTCGAGGGTCGCGAGCGATATCCGGTCAACGTGCGCTACGTGCGTGATTTCCGTTCGGACCTGAGCGCCATCGGCCGTGTGCTCGTGGCTGCCGGCGGCGACCGCCAGGTGCCTCTTTCGCAGCTCGCGACCATCCAGCTGAGCAGCGGGCCGGCCATGATTCGGGACGAGGACGGGCTGCTGACCGGTTATGTTTTTGTGGACGTGGCGGACCGGGACCTCGGCAGCTATGTCGAGGAGGCCGACAGGCTGTTGCGCGCGTCGATGAAACTCCCGTCCGGATATGCATATTTCTGGAGCGGGCAGTACGAAGCCATGCAGCGCGTCAAGAACCGTCTGATCGTCGTCATTCCGCTGACGCTCTTTCTCATTTTGCTGCTGCTCTACATGAATACGCGTTCGCTCGTCAAGGTCGGCATTGTGGTTCTGGCAGTGCCGTTCTCGGCCATCGGCGCTGTCTGGCTGCTCTACCTGCTCGGGTACAACATGAGCGTCGGCGTCTGGGTCGGGCTCATCGCCCTGCTGGGGGTCGATGCCGAGACCGGCGTGTTCATGCTGCTCTACCTCGACCTGGCCTATGAGCAGGCGAAGCAGGAAGGGAAGATGCGCTCGGCAGAGGATCTGCGCGCTGCCATCATGCACGGGGCGGTGAAACGCATCCGGCCGAAGTTCATGACCGTGGCCACCACCTTCATCGGCCTGGTGCCGATCATGTGGTCGATCGGTACGGGTGCGGACGTCATGAAGCGCATCGCCGCCCCCATGGTAGGCGGCATCCTGACTTCGTTTCTGCTCGAGCTGATGGTGTACCCGGCGGTCTACGAGATCTGGAAGTGGCACTTTGAGGTCAAACAGCGGATATCCTGACGTATGCCCGGGCGCAGCCGGCGCTCCCCTTCCTGGGCCGCGGGATCGTGGAGGTTCGCCCTGCCGGATAGGCATGGCCATCGCTCATGGTGTATACTTTCACGATTTGGGTGGCTGAGGTCGGCTGAGGGAAGGACGAAACGCTGTGCCGCGCATTTTAATCATTGACGACGAGGAATCGATCCGCAACGTTCTCTCCAGTCTTTTGCAGGATGCGGGGTATGAAGTCATGGAGGCCGAGAACGGCCGCGTCGGCCTCCAGCAGTGCAAGCGCATGCCCGTCGATCTGGTCATCACCGACATCATTATGCCCGAAGGCGAGGGTTTGGAGACCATCAGGGAACTGCGGCGGTCGTATCCGGGCCTGAAGATATTTGCCATGACCGGAGCGAGAATCTCCAAGCAACTCGACATTTTGCACATTGCGGCGGCATTCGGGGCCGTGCGCACGTTCGACAAGCCCTTTGAGCTCGTCGAAATCCTGAAAGCCGTCCAGGCGGAAGTCCCTCTGACCCCCGCATGAATATACCGTCGCGTATGACCGCCGATTGTGTCCGGTTACCCCTGCAGGCGACGACTCCGGGGATCCTGGCCGCAAAGGTTCCCGGCCTGTCTCTCGGAGAAGCGCGCAAGATCGTCAGCGCCGTGCATCGCCTGGATCGCCTGCCGGGTTCGGTGAACATGGTGCGCCGGACCAGTCTGGACGCCGTGCGGGCCGCGGGTTTCCTGCCCGCGCTGCGGGTACTTTCCGTGCAGCCGAGCCGAATCGATCCTTTTGTGAAATATGCCCTGGCAACGCCGGACGGTTGCATCATCGAGGCCGTGCGCATTCCGCTGGAACGAAGCGGGCGGTATTCGGTGTGTGTGAGTTCCCAGGCCGGGTGCGGGCTGGGATGCGCCTTTTGCGCGACGGGACATGCCGGAATGCTGCGCAACCTGGAAACCTGGGAGATCCTGGAGCAGGTGCGGGCCATCCGGCGCGGGCTGGATCGCACGCGGCGCCAGCGCGTGCACGGCATTGTGTTTCAGGGAATGGGCGAGCCGCTGGCCAACGTGGACCGGGTCATTCAGGCGATTCATGTGCTTTGCGAGCCGAGCGCGCTGGCAATTGACGGCCGCGCCATTACCCTGTGCACGGCGGGAATTCCCTCCGGGATCCGGCGCCTGGCAGCGGAGTGCCCCAAGGTGCGTCTCGCTGTCTCGATCGGCAGCGCGCGCCCGGAAATCAGACGCTTGCTGATGCCGGTCGATCGCGTCCATCCCCTTGAGGAAGTGATCGCCGCCGCCGCCGATTACACACTCCGTACACGGCTGGCTCCCATGTGGGCGGTGACTCTGCTTGCCGGTGTGAACGATACGGAAGCGGATGCCCGCGCCCTGGCACGTCTCGCCCGGTTTTTTCTGGAGAGGACCGGAATACGCCCGCAGCTCCGGCTGATCCCCTATAATCCCATCGATGTTCCGGGGCGGGAACCCTTTCTGCGCTCCGATGACCAAAGGGAGACGGCCTTCTGGAGAGTTTTGCGTGAAGAGGGATTCGGCATACGCAAGCGCTACAGCGGGGGTGCCGACATCCGCGCTGCCTGCGGCCAGCTGGCCGGGCGATATCCGCCGGACGTGCAGCAAACCTGCGGGAGTTGATCCACAGCGGTACGGTCGGGAAGAAGTGCCGCGCTTTATGAGGCGCCATGTCCGAGGATGTTTATAGCCGGATTGCCGGCATCTATGACGTCTTTTTCGAGCCTGTCCTCCGATCGGCACGGCAGCTCGCGATACGGTTGTGGCCTCCGCATCCGGATCAGTCTGTGCTCGACATCGGCTGCGGGACCGGCTCGCAGCTGGATCTCTATCGCCGCATCGGCTGCAAAATAGCGGGCATCGACCCGTCGCCGGCAATGGTGGCCAGGACGCGGTTGAAGCTGGGTCAGGAGGCGAGAGTGGACCTTGGCGATGCCTCCCGCCTCCCGCATGCAGGGGAAAGTTTCGATCTCGTCCTGATGTCGATGGTTCTGCACGAAATCCGCGAGGAAACCCGAAGCGCCATCCTTGCCGAGGCTGGACGAGTGCTGCGCGCCGATGGCTGGATCCTGGTTATCGAGTACCACCCCGGCCCGCTGCGATTCCCCAGAGGCTGGCTTGCCCAGCCGCTCATCATGGCCGTGGAACGCATGGCCGGCCTGCAGCACTACCGCAACTACCGGGAGTTTCTGGCTATGGGCGGAGTGAGGGGCCTTGCGCCGCGCAATCGGCTGGCGGTCCAGGCCGAAGCGGTCATCAAGGGAGGCAATTTCGGGCTCTACCGACTGGTGCCGGAACATTGACATCCCGGGACAATGGAAATACCATGCGGGCGTGAACCCGATTCCGCTTTTGCAGCGTATCCTGGCGAAGCCGACGACGCAGGACCTGCTGTCCATGCAGTGCATCCTGCTGTCGTGGGAAGGAGCGGCCGATGCGCCCCTCACACCCGCGCAGCTGGCCACCGCGCTTGCCGTGCTCGACGACTTTTACGCCTATCTGGTGGGCTTGGAGAGCAAACTCGAGGCGCACGCTTTTGCCGAACTGGCCTCCAAGATGGACATGGGGGCGGTCGGGGGCGTCGTGGCTGAAAACATGCTGGGAGCGGGCGAGAAGCTCCTGGAGCGTATTCTGGTGGGAGGGCTGAGCGAAGCCCTGATGGTCCTGGCCAGCCGCCAGTACGTGAAGGCCTTCAACCGGGAGCTGTCGGCATTCTATCTGCAGGTGGCCTGGCAGTTGCGCGCGCACTTCTGGCGCTTTTCCGCTGCCCGGCGCCCGGAGCTCTCGCCATCCGAGCGTGCCGCACTCATCAATTCACTTTTTGCTCCTGTGCTGCGTGACAAAGCCCCGGGCAACGCCAAACCCCTGGTGCTTGCCTGCCTGTTCCAGCTGCTGCTGCTCGGCTCCCTGAGCCCGATGCTGCCCAGAGGAACGTAACTGCGACCAAAAACCGTCAGGGTATTCGCCCCGTCCCATCGGAGCAGCAGCTCCTCCTGCGCCGCGGCGCACCCTGTGACGCACGAAAACGTTCGGGGCCGGGATCGGGATCGTGCTGATGCACCGTTCGATTCCGATTCCGACCCCGACCCCGACATCCCGGATTTTCGGTCTATTTGGGGGCAGCTACGGGAATCGCTACCTCGTCGCTTTCAGTTCGGAAAGCGTGTAGTCCGCTCCCATCCCCATTTGATCGGATGCAGCCTTCAAGGCCTTCTGCAGGTCCGACAGTTTTACAGCGGCATCCTTTTTTACGACGAACTCCACGGTCTTCTTGTCCGAGTCTATGGCAGCCGACTCAATCTCCTTCATGGCCAGCATGGTCTTCTTGATGAGCGGGCCGCAGCCGCCGCAGGTGATGGCCTTAACCTTGGCGGTATATTTGCCGGCATGCAGGACTTCAGGGGACTGCCCGCCGGCAGCCAAGCCGATCATGGCCGACAAGGCCAGGACAGCCATCATGGAATACAACACACGTCTGGTGTTCATGCAAATGCTCCTTTTTGTCTCACGACTGATTAGCCTCCGGGACGGTATGCCCAATGGGGACAGCACCCAATCACCCTTGTCACCCGATTCCGGAACACGCTTATAAATTTATGGAAATGCGCACTGTTGATCAATGGCAAACTGGCCGGGAATCGTTTCCTGACCTGCACTCCCGGCTCGGCCTGCTGATACGACAGCGAAGCCGATTGCCGTGCGAGGATGAGGGACGAACTGTGACCTACTTTTTTCCGGCAGCGGCCAGCTGCTTTTCGGCCTCGGCAAGCAGGGCCTTCACGGCATCCACGTTGGTGCCCGGCGGCGCGTAGCGCAGATAATTGCGGAGATGCTCTGCTGCAAGCTTGAAATCGCCCTTGTCCATGCAGATCACTCCCAGCAACTGTTCCGCCAGCGGCACCGTGTGATTGGAGTCCAGGCTCACAGCCTTGCCGGCATGGTCGAGCGCTTTGTCCATGTCGTTGAGGTTATAGTGGGCGACAGCGCTGTAATAATAGGCCTGCGGTGCTGCCGCCTGCGCCAACTTCAGATATAATCCGGAATTCTGCAGCACGTCGCGCCAGTTTTGCTCGATGGCCGACAGGCGCGCCAGGCTCAGGTAAGGCCTGGCGTACTGCGCATCACAGGCCGCGGCCTCCAGATACGCCTGGCGCGCTTCGGCATTCTTCTTCTGCAGCTGCAAAACGCTGCCCAGTTCCTGCCAGGCCTCCGCAAACTTTGGATAAAGCCGGACGGCTTTCCGCAGTTCCTTTTCCGCGTCGGCGAATTTCTGCCTGGCGGCGTGTTCCCAGGCCTTGTCAAAGGCCGAGCGGGCATCCTTCGGCGCTGCCAGACCCGCCATACCGGCGGAAGATGCCCCAGTGTCCGCCAAAGGATGCAGCACGATAGAGCCCACGTTGGTAGTGTCTCCCAGGTGCACGCGGCTGAGATCGGCCAGTTCCGATCGATAACCGGGAAGCACGGCGCGCAGGGAACAGCCTATCAGCGACATGACGCTCATGCCGTCTACCTGAGCCTGCCCCTTGAGGGCGCCGCCAAAACCGGCCGCCACTGCCGGGGATCCGATCGCCGCATCGTGTTGGCCCTGGTATCGCTCCAATCCCAATTGAATATGGAAGGCCCCTTTCGCATCCGTCTTTCCCTGGGGCTGGCCCTGCCCCTGGCATAGCATCTCAAGTTCCGTCTTAGCCGGCGGCGGGCTGCCATCCTCCATCACGACCATTCCGCTGACGTAGATCGGGCGTCCGGAGGCGCCCCCTGTTGTGATGCCACCGGCCTGTGCCAAGGCCATGGAAACGGGTAAGACACACGCCACTGCGAGCGTCAACGCGCAGCGATGAGCCGGCGACAGTAACGCGGTCGCGATATTCACAATCACCTCCCGGTGAGTCGCCCAGGCGATTTTCCATCCGGATCTCGTCTGCCCGGGACCGGATGTTCCACACCGTCTTGACATATTCTGCTACCGGCTTCAGGTGTCACAGCAGGATCGGACTCCCTTACTCGCCGGATGCAAGAGGGTGTGGCGGAGGAAGTAGGATTCGAACCCACGAGGGAGTTACCCCCCTAACGGTTTTCAAGACCGCCGCCTTCAACCACTCGGCCATTCCTCCGACCTGTAAGTAGCGGAAAATATTATACATCCGTGGCACATTTTTGCAAAGTCCGTCGTGCACAAGGCAAGGCCGGACCAGGAGCGCAGCGAGACAATTGATAGGAGGGTGCTCCATGGCAGTGAATCCATATCACCCTTTCGGGGAAAGGTTCACACCATAATCGCGCCAACGCCAAAGCCTGCAGGGTGATGTCCGGTTTGGCCGTAATCCGCCCGGAATGCGACCAGATCTGTACGCAAACAGCATTGCGGACTGCAATTTCATCCTGCCGTACAGATAATGCCGCCTAAAGAAGTCGCTTTATGCGGAGATCCAAATGCGCTCGCGCAAAATGATTCATTACTTACTCTCTACAGTTGCGGGTATGGTTTCCTTTGTTCTTGGTTATGGGCTGCTGCAGGTATTCGTAACCCGCAATCTTCCCGAAGATTCCGCTTTGCAGTTGGCGACGATGTTTATAATCAACTTCTCCGTTGCGGGATTTGTGAGCGGTGCTGTTTATGCCGCCACTTTCAAGCGCGGATATCTTCCGATTGCGACCATTCCCGCGACCCTGTTTGGTGGATTTTTGTTGGTAGTCGCAATTGTTCGCGGAGAGATCGGCATTGGCATGGAGTACACAATAGCTTTGAGTCCGTGGCAGTTTGCGATCCCAGTTGTTATTGGAATTGCCTCCAGCTACATCACGGCAAAGGTCATGCGCAGGTTCTTACTGCCCAGGTAACCGTGTAGGGACGTGCGTGACCCAGGTGGAGGACTGAAATTTCTCCCTGACTCCCGATTAAGTCACGTTCAGACAAATTGAGCGGACACCATTACGCGCAGGGAAGTGGCCTTCCCGTACCTGACTTGCTGGCGGCGAAAGCCCTTCGGGTCTTCGCAATACCGGTTCAAGGTGATCGACAAAAACATCTAAATTGCCATAATGTGCTCGGACCGAAACCTTACTCTATCAGATTGACATACTTAGCTTTCAACGGAATTTGCCCGTCAAAGAGCGGAAAGTGGCGTACTCGTACAATGAGAACTTGCATCTTCGAGCTAGCGCGCCGGAGGATTGTAGATCTCAATGGTCGGTTTTCTCGTTGATCTGATGCAAATCTCTCATCATCCGATCAGCCTGGGCACGCGAGCGCCGATCAGCCACGAGGTACAAGACCGCGGTTCCGATTTCCACCGCAATAAATAGGGGCACAAACCAACCGTAGGCACTTGTCGGCAGGAAAATAACAAACACGAAGATATATGCAAACGCGACAGAGATGAGTAAGCCAAGCAGTCCCTGGGGGCCTTCGCCCTCGGTACCACTGGAACCAGTACCGACCGTCGGCTTCACTGGGCGCTTCCTCCTACGCGTGTCGATGCATTTGAATTGCAGCCATTGTACTCCTTCACATCGCAACGGCAAAGAAATCTGTAGCCGGCCGTATTGTGGCGTATCCGTACATAATCCCGCCCCGCATACGTGACCGACCGGTTTGGCGTCCGTCTTCGCGGGACTCCAATCCCGCTTACTATTCATTCTAAGAGGGAGCCAGTTTTTTGGCGAATGCACGCAGAGCGTCAAGGTCAGCCTGCTGAAACGAAACTTCAATGCCCAATACTTCAGCGGTGAGACTTTCGGATCGCGCGATCTGCAAGAAAACTTTCCAAGGCAGATAGGAGATAACACCAGTTACCGCACACCCACCGCCCGGACAATTCGGATAGTATTGAAAATTCGTCCCGATGGAGTTCTTTACGGTTCCCAGCGGACCTACGAGATCGAATGGCTGACCCGGCTTCGGCGCCAGCTTCAGCGAGAATTTAGCTGCGGCAAAGCGAGGATCCGCTTGTGCTCGAATAGTGATATCCGTTGGTTCAATTGACAGTTCTTTCCCAGGGAAGGTGACGTAGAAGATCAGACTTAATGGTGCAGGCTTATGATCTCTCCCCTCTGGAGCCAGTCGCACCCAAATTTCCGTTGTCTGGAATAATTCCCAATAGAGTGTTTTGACCTCCCTGGCTGATGAAGGTGCAAAATTATATCCATCGCCTGGCCCTTGCACCGTCGGCATCACCGCAAGGAATAATGCAAATAGCAAGCGCATTTACACCTCCTTTTTTTAGTATCGTAAACCATTCCGGCCGTGTTGTGGCCTTACCGGAAAAACCCGCCTCCGGCATTCAATATGGGGGACGTCTTTTAGCGGCCAGAAGCTGAGCCGGGACCAACCTCGGCACTTACCTTGCCGCCGGAGGCTCCAGGAAGCGTTCCCGGGGATTCCACCTGTCCTGTCCGCCGGCGACTTTTTCGAGCGTGATGGACCGCGCGTCCGTGTCGGTCAACCGGCGCGCCCACGGGACACGGGCCTCAGGACTTGCGCCCGGCCCGGTGCTGTGAAACTCGGCGTAGCGGGCCGTTTTCTCGCGGTCGGGCTGGTTCCAGTTATGCCAGCCGGCAGGGCGGACCGTCGAAGACATTTCCGTGTTCAGGAAAATCACACTCGCGAAGGGCCGCCACGGACGGCCCAGATACGTTTTCACCTCCGGCGATTCGCCGGTGATGGAACATTGCGAAAAGACAAAGCCGAACGGCTGGTAGTCCGGCGTCGCGGCTGCCGTGATGTAGCCGTCGCGGAGACAGTGAATGCGGCATTTTTCAAACCAGGCGGTCGCCCCGCCGAAGATGAAGTCCACGTGCCCCGCGATGTAGCAATTCTCGAAGTATTGCCGGCCGCGGTTCAACAGAATCGTGTCCTGCCAGCCGAGGAAGCGGCAATTTCGGAACGCCACCCGGTCACCGTCGACGCGCACGGCCAGAGCCTGGCCGATGGGACCGGCGGAGTTTTCGAGGGTGATATTCTCCACCGTGAAGTCATCCGCATCGATCACCACGGTGGGAGTCCGGAATGTCCCGATGGGAAGGCCATCCCGGCCGGTGAGGTTGGCATTCAGGTCATAGGTAATGACGGTTTTCGCCGGATCTTCACCGACGAGGTGCACGAAGCGTTTTTCCCGCTGGACATAGATCAACTCCCGGTAGGTGCCCGGCTTGACGAGAATCACCCATTGGCTGGCCGCGCTGGTTGTCTGCGGCGCCACGCTGATGGCTTCCTGCACGGTCCGGTATTGTCCCGTGCCGTCGGCCGCGACGATCACGTCGGGCTTAAGATGTGACTGATCCGCCGGTTGCCGGGCAGAGACCAGGCACAGCAAAAGGAGCCACAACGACTGGGTCGGATTCCGGCCGGTCAACCTCATGACGCGCGCCTTCGGATTCAGCGGGGCCAGAGCCAGCCGAACACCCCGGCTGTCAGCAGGCCGTAGATCAGGCCGTCGAACACGGACCGCAGGGTTGCCCCCCAGTTGCGGCTGAACCAGATCGAGTTCTGTAGCAGCGCGAGGGAGTAGCCCATGAAAGCGCTGCATCCGGCGAAGCGGAATACGGAGAGATAGGGGGAACCGGGAGGCAGGGCGCGGCCCGCAATATACCCTGCGAAGAGGCTCACAAGCACCGCGTAAAGAAACCACAGGATGAGGCTCTTGCCCATGGACACAGGACCGCTTGGGTAGACCGTCATGAAAAACACCGGACCTTTGTTCCTCTTCTCCAGGAATTCTGGATCCTTCAGAGAAGAAGGGGAAAAGGCGCAGGGGGCGGCATAATCGCCCGGCGGCACGTTGAAGGCGCGCAAGGCGTCCATGACTTCATCTTCCTTCGGCAGTTTCCGGAAATCGTTCCTGTGAAACGGCAGCAACATGTGAATGATGGAGCTCACGACAAATACCACCACGGCGGATAGCAAGATCGGGACGACCAGCGATTGCAAGGGCACCATCTGAACCTCCACGCCTGCGTCAAGCCAGGCTGACAGACGCACGTGCCGTCCGGCGACCTGCTGGACGGTTATTGCTTCACCAGACCCACAACACCGATTATACACCTGCTGCCTGGCCGGCACGGTCGTCGAGACCCGGCGTTCACCCGCTGATCGGAAAAAGGTTCAGCAGCGTGGGGCAGGCACCATAGGAATCTTTGGATCCCCAAGGGCAGAACCTCGCCCAGGACTCGGATGCAGCCGCATGGGATCCGAATCCGGTGCATTTTCTTTATATACACCACGGTCACGTGCAGGAATCGAAGCATTTATCGGCCATTTCCACGCTGTTTTCGCTGTCAGTACACCGTTTTGCCATCCTCGGATGCATTCAAGTTGTATGCACTCGATGGATCCGCGCAACCGTGCCCGCCTTGATGTTGGCTATGTAAGTTCCTATTAATCAAACACTTAATCGAGAATTGCGCTTCCACATGCGATCTGGCACGGGTTTTGCTCAATAGGAATTGAGATTAGCTGGACACCGTCAAAAGGTGACAGCACTTAATGGAGGCAATCATGAAACAGATGGATATGCAGGATGACAAGACGCGAATTATGGTGGTTGACGACGAGGCGACGGTATGCCGCAGCGTGGCGAAGATTCTCGATCGCAAGGGCTGCCAGGTAACGGAGGCTCTTAGCGTCGCAGCCGCCCTGGAGATTCTGGAGAAGGACGAGGGCTACGATCTGATTATTGTCGACCTCATGATGCCGCAGACCGGCGGCGTCGAGCTTCTGAAGATCGTCAAGGAAACCCGCCCGAAGATTCCGATTTTGATCATTACCGGATTTGCCTCCATCGCATCGGCAGTGGAGACCACGAAGTTGGGGGCTGTCGGCTATCTGCCGAAGCCGTTCACTCCCGAGGAACTCGCGCAGGCTGTGGAAAGCGTTCTGGCCGGCGCAGCGGTTACGGCAGCGGAGGATGCCGGCGCTTTCCCTCCGAGTAGCTTCATAGACGTTGACCTGCCGTTTGACAGCCGGGAATTGGCCCAGGCGACATCGCAGAGTTACGTGGAGCACCTGACCCGGTCGGATATCCCGGTGGTCGAGCAGCGCGCTGCCGCCGTACTGCCCGCGGACTATTGCTCTCTGGGCGAGAGGTCCTGCAAGCGCTTCGTAAAGCAGGGGCAGTGCAAGCAGCCGGAGTGCCCGATTGTGGTGAGCGAGCGCAAAAAGGCGGCCAGGTCCGGTACGGTCGTCTACATGATGAACGATCCCATCGACGTGGACATGCCCTTCTCGCGCGCCGAAGTTGCCTCGATCACCGGTCCGGCGTACGTCAATGCCCTCGGGCGATCAGACATGCCGGTGGTCGGATTCTGGCAGGATGCCATGGAGGCCGCCGAGGTGCCCAAGGTCCTGGTTGTGGATGATGAGCCCGTAGTGGCCAACAGCATCCGCAAGACACTCGTCCGCAAGGCCTACAGGGTGGAAGAGGCTTTCTCCGGCAAGGAAGCGCTGTCGCTTATTGCCAAGGGCGCCTATGACCTGGTGCTCCTCGACATGCGGCTGCCCGACGCCAACGGCCTGGAACTCATCTCCGACATCCGCAAACGCCGCCCGAATCAGAGGGTGGTGATTGTAACCGGATACGCGTCGATCGACACTGCCGTGGAAGCGATCCGTCGCGGAGCCAGCGATTACATGGCCAAGCCTTTCACCCCCAATGAACTCTACGAAGTGACCAGCCGCACGCTGAACCGTCGTGTAGCCTGAGACGAAAGCGAGGACATGCCGCCTCTCCCGTTTGCCTTGGCGCCCGGCAGGCGCCATTCCGGGACAGGCGGCATGTCCTCTTTTTGTTACGCGCGGGCACTGGCAGCTGACCCGCCAACCTTCCCCTGATTTTCCCTGATGCTCCCATCCCTGACTTCCTCGGCTGCCGGCAGCCGGACGGTGAAGGTTGCGCCGCGGGGAGTGCTCGAAGCTTCGACTTTGCCGCCGGCGCGCGTGACAATGCCGTGGACGATGGAAAGGCCGAGGCCGGTTCCCTCGCCCACTTTCTTTGTGGTGAAAAAGGGTTCAAAGATCAGCGGGAGGATATCCTCAGGGATTCCCTTGCCGGTATCGCTGATCCGGATCAGCACATCCCTGCTTTGCCGGTCGCATGCGGTTTCGACCGTGAGTGTGCCGGCTTCCTCCATGGCGTCCACGGCGTTCAGCGCAATGTTCACCACAACCTGCTGCAGCTGGCCGGGATCGATCAGCACTTGCGGCAGATGGGGTTCGGACTTGCGCACCACCCTCACGTTCTGGAAGATCGACTGATTCTGCAGCAACTGGAAGGTCTGATCGACGACCGTATTGACGTCGATCAGCGAATCCGCGGCGGTTGACTGCCGTGCGAAATCCAGCAGACCCTTGACGGTCTCGCGACACCGCATGGTCTGCTTGACGATGATCTCGAGATTCTTGTGCACCGGATTCTTCGGGTCGCAATCCTCGAGCGCGAGCATGCTGAAGGTCAGGATTCCCCCCAGGGGGTTGTTAATCTCGTGGGCCACTCCTGCCGCCAGCCTGCCGATGGACGCCAGTTTCGCCGACTGCGCCATCTGGTTCTGGACGGTGACCAGTTCCTCAGTGCGATTTTTCACCTTCTCTTCGAGGGTGCGCCCCCATTCCTCCAGTTCACGCTTCATGGTCTGGATGCTGGAGACCATCTTGTTGAAGCGGTCGGCAAGGTGTCCGATTTCATCGCGGGAGGGCACTTGGATGAGGCTGAGGTTCAGGTCTCCATCGGCGATCCGGTTGCTGGCCTTGACGATTTCCTCGAGCGGATGGATCATGCTGCGGGTGATCAGGTAGGTCAGGCCCAATACCACAACGACGCCGACGGCGGCCACGACGAGGAACGTCAGCATCATGTCGGTGCGCACGGCGAGAATGGGCTCCTCCTGCATGCCGACATACAGGATGCCGACAACGCTGCCGGCGTGATTGCGGATAGGCTCGTAAGCCGTGATACGCCATTCATCGACGACGTAGGCCCGTCCATACCAGGGCTCGCCGCGGCCGAGCACGGTCTCGGCAACCTCGGCCGACAGGCGGGTGCCGACGGCGCGCTCATTGGTTTCCTGCCTGACCGTAGTCGCCACCCTGACGTCATTCAGGAAGATCGAGACCGAACCGATATCGCGCCCTTCGGACTGTTCGCCGCCGAACAGCACCCGGTTGATCTCGTCGACCAGCTCGAAGTTGCGGTTGAGCACGATGCCGCCGTAGAGCACCCCCTTCAGTCCGGAATCGGTGGCCACCGGCGCGGCCGCCAACAGGGCGAGGCCCTGGTCGCTGTCGGTGCGGGCATCCGGCGCCGCCATCGGCACCGGGACAATCTTGAAGTACGCCCGTTCGGCGAGAGCAGGGTCTTCCTGCCGTAGGGTCTCGCGGCTCATCACTTCGGTGCCGGCGATCACGTCGCCCCCTGCGGCTCGGGCGATTACATCGGCAAACGGAGTTTCCCCAGTGAGAATCCCTGTGGTGCCCGCCGGCCCGCTGCGCACCACGCGGCCGCTGCCGCTTTCCACAAAACTGAGGAAATGGAGATCATTGTCCCGGCGCAGGCCGGCCAGGATTTGCGGCAGCCTGTTCAGGTTGCGCGGATCCGGCATGGCGGCCAGGCTCCCCGCGGTCGCGGCCCCGGTCACCGCCTTGCGGACGCCCTCCTGCCGGGCGGCATAGGTCATTCTGGCCGCCTCGAGGCCGTGGCGCACCTGCTTGGATGCCTGATTGAGCATGGCAGTGGTAATGATCCGCGAGCCGATGAAGGTCGAGATGGCAGTGCCGCACAAAACGATCAGCACAAAGCTGATGGTGATCTTGGTCCGCAGTGAAACGTCTCTCAGAAGCTGGATCATGTTGCGGCTTGCGCTTCCGCCCTCGGGAGGCGAACGATCATCGTTGTGCCCCGGCCTTCCTCGCTCTGTACCTCAATGGATCCGCCGAGCTCGGTCACAATCCGGTTGCAGATGATCAGACCGAGCCCCGTGCCCGGGATATCCTGCGTTGCTGATGTCCTGACGCGATAAAACTCCTGGAAGAGGTGGGGCAGACACTCCCTGGGAATGCCGATGCCGGTGTCAATCACCTCCAGGGTGATCTGGTGCTCGCCGGCCGATGCCCGGATGGAAACGGAACCGCCCGGCCGGTTGTATTTTATGGCGTTACTCACAAGGTTGCTCACCACGGTGCTGATGCTGGCGGCATCGCCGCGTATCGCCGGGAGATCGGACGGGATGGTGAGATCAATGACAACCGCAGATGCGGCGGGCGACTGCCGCTGGCTCCGGACGACCTCGCCGATGATTTCGGAAAGACGTGTGCTGCCGGTGCCATCGCAAAAGTGGCCGGACTCGATCTTGGCGAGCGCCAGCCAGTCCTGAATCAGCATCAGCATCTCGCCAAGCCGTACCTGAGAGCGGCTGATCCATTCTTCCGCCTGTTCCGGCAGTTTGCCTTGCTGCGAGAAAAGCAGGGCGTCCAGGTATTGCTTGACCGCGACCAGGGGAGTCTTGAGCTGGTGCGATACCAGTGTGACGAACCGGCGTTCCGCTTCCTCCTTTTCGCGGCGCAGGCGCTGCGCTTCCTGTATCAAGCGCCAGCGCTCGAAACCGCGTTCAACGATCACGCGCAACTCGCCGGGCGTGAACGGCTTGGGCAGGAAGTCATAAGCGCCGGATTTCATGGCATCGACGGCAGTGTCCACCGTCGCATATCCGGTGATCACTACAATGGCCAGCTCCGGATCGAGCTTGCGCACGATCTGGATGACATCAAAGCCGTCCAGTTCCGGCATCTTGATGTCCACGATCAGCAATGGCGCCCGGACCTCCTGCAGCCTCCGGATGCCGTCGTGACCCCTGGCGAACGTCTCCACGCGGTAGCCGGACTTGCAGAGAATCTCCTCGCATGAGAGGCGCATGATCTCGTCGTCGTCGATGACGATGACCAGATTCTCGTCAGGGGGTCGAGGTGCGGCGGGATTCTGCAGAACCACGGAGCCTTTTCCTCCGGCTGATCTGGCACCCCGCTCTGCCGGCGGGCGAGGGCCCATCACAGAGATGTTTCCGGCTGCCGCTGCGGTCGCACACCGATCAGGAAGCCGGCTCAGGCCCTTCGGCGGACTCGTGCTTTTGACGCGCCGCTAACAGTTTGCGAACCTGATCGAGGAACACCGGGATGTCCAGCGGCTTGGTCAAGTAAGCGTCCGGCGTAATGGTCAATACTTCCGTTGCCCGGCCGTAGAGAGTGGCGGGGTCAAGCTGAATCGAGGAAACCATCAAAATGGGGATATTCCGCTCCGCCAGATACTCGTCGCGAAACCTGAGTGCCTGATTGACTTCGTACCCGGCAGAGTCGTACTCCATGATGATGTCCAGCACGATGAGATCAGGAGGCTCGCTGACGATCCTCGATAGTCCCTCCTGGGCGCTCGCGGCGCCGCACACACCGTATCCCTGAGATTCCAGCACGGCCGTGAGCGAGGTGCGGAAGTCCGTATCGTCATCAATGATGAGGATCTTCGCTTTCTGAGCTGCCATCGCAACCTCGTTGCTTCAGGTTCGGTTGATTGCCGGGCTCGCAGTACCAAGTCACACTTACACTAAAAACCGACGGGGTGTCAAGCATCACGGCAGCTGCCATTATCGAAGCGGGCCCAGACGCGCCTCGTGGCGCACCCGGTGACGCATGAAAAAGAAAAAGCAGCCACGGATTACACTGATTTCGCCGAGGACTCCATTCCCGACAGACGACAATCAGTGAAATCCGTGGCATCCGTGGCTTTTTTAAAATGAGCATTATTTTCGGAAAAGTTGGGGTATGATTCGCCGGTCATGCGCGACGGGCCTTCCTACCCGGAATCCGGCCAGCCGTTCCAGAAGTGCGGCTCCTGCGGACAGCCCTGGACGCAGTGGTCGGACTTTATCCTTGATCCTGACGTCCGCCTGCTGGGCTTTCAGGCTGTTTCCGGCCTGCCCGACGCCAACCTCCTCGTCTTCGAACACTCCTGCGGCAGCTCGATATCGGTCCTGGCCAAACGCCTGCGGCATCTCCTTGGGGACGTGCAGCCCGAATCCCAGTTGCCGGTCCTGTTCGGGACCGACCAGTGCAATAAGTACTGCCGCTTCCTGGAGATTCTTGCCGCCTGCGACCGTCCTTGCGCAAACGCCCGCGACCGCCAGCTGATCCAGGCGGTGATCAAGATGAAGCGGGGCGGCCAGTAGCGCGGCGGTCAGGGAATTTCAAGTGGATTGGCGCCCGGCACGGGTGCATACTTTTTCCTTACGTTCCGGACGCATGATGGGCAGTGCTCGATCATGAAGCTGCACTGCGCCCGGCGTGATCAGGTCGAAAAGAGAGCTGACGAAGGATGAGATTCGTTTTTGGCCCCCTGCCTTCACGGCGGTTGGGTCAATCGCTGGGCGTTGATCCGCTGCCGCTGAAGATCTGCAACTGGAACTGCGTTTATTGCCAGCTCGGCCGCACCACTCCGCTTGCCCATGAACGCCGCGAATATTTTCCGCGTGCGGGCATCCTGGCGGAGGTCCGCTCTGCGCTGGCCGCGCACAAGCCCGGCGCCATTGACTGGGTGACGTTTGTCGGTTCGGGGGAGACGACTCTGCACACAGGAATCGGTTGGCTGATCCGGCAAGTCAAGAGCCTGACGGACATCCCCGTGGCGGTGATCACCAATGGATCCCTGCTCCACCTGCCTGAAGTCCGGCAGGAACTTGCGGCCGCCGATGTGGTCATGCCTTCCCTGGATGCCGGCAGCGACCTGCTGTATCGCCGCATCAATCGTCCGTGGCCGGGATTGAGCTTTGCTACGCTCCTGGAAGGGCTGATCGCTTTTCGCAGGGAATATTCCGGCCGGTTGTGGATCGAGGTCATGTTGATGCGGGGCATCAATGACAGCGCAGAGGCTCTCCGGGACATTGCCGATGCCCTGCAGCGCATCCAACCGGATCAGGTGCACGTGAATCTGCCCAGCCGGCCGCCGGCAGAACCTTCCGTCCAGCTGCCGGATGACGAGGGGATCAAGAGAGCGGCGGACTTTTTGGGCGGCCGCGCGCAATTGGTAGGAGCCTCGCGCGGCGGCTTCGCTCTGTCGTCCTATGAGCGCGTCGCCGATGCAGTCCTTGCCATCATCAGCAGGCATCCGATGAGTGAGACGGAACTGCGGCGCACGCTCGAGCGCTGGTCACCCGGCCAAGTGGAGGAAGCTCTTCATGAGCTTGCCGCCGGCGGCAACGCCCAGGTGGTGGAACGTCACGGCGAGCGCTTCTGGACGGCTGCCGGCTGCCGCTACCCCGCGTCGGCCACAGGGAATCACGGGGATCACGGCACGCGTTGAAACCTGCATCAGCCGCCTTCGATCCGGATCACTTTGCCAAGGATTTCACTGCGGCCGACCGGTTTGTCGGCGACCTGCGAGGCATCGCCTTTGGTGATGATGTGGCTGCGGGATCCGTCACCCTCGATCTTAATGATGCGATGAATCATCCATCCTTCGGCTTTGGAAGCGATGAGAACAATCACACCGGGTTGGATGGGATCATCGCCGATCGGCGCGACGGTCACGACACTGCCGTGACGGATCCCGGGAGCCATGCTCCCGCCACGCGCCGCGAAGCGCACGGACACCCCCGAACCAAGCAACTGCTCAAGGAGAGATTGAAACTCGGCCGCGCATACGTCCATGGTTCGCCAATTCCCCCGGAAACTGTGACGTTGCGCTTCCCTTCTTATGACCGGTTCACGAATGAGCCGCTGCCCTGCAGGCAATCGGGCAAAGTCCCCGGCCTTTCGGCTTCAGGACTAGGGTTCTTTGCAGACCGCGCCCATGTCGGACTGGCAGGGCCCGATTCCCCGGTTGTCCGCCTTCTCCACCTTGCAGGTGGCCAGCAACTGCTTCTTGTTTTCCAGCACTACCTTCCGGATCTTTGGCGGCCGATACTTCATGAACTTGGTTTCCCCTCGTTTTTTCATGACAACGCTCCACGTGTTGGATTTGTTGTGCTCACGCGGCTGCCTGCGCGGATATTCTACACCTATTTGCCATCCATCATGCCTGCATTTGGATTCCGCTGCTGAGCCCGTTGGACGAGGATCGAACCCTGGCGAACACTGCCGCAGGGCTCATGCCGACGCGCGCTTCGACGTCGTCGAGGATCTTTTGGAACGTGTCGGGGTGGAGACGAATACCCTTGTGCCCGCGGGGCCGATAGGGATCGTTGAAGACCACGCGCCCCTCGGCAACCTCCGTTACCACGACCCAGTGCGGGACGTCGAGACGGTGCACAACTCCCATGTGCACCAGGGCAATCGGCACATACCCCTCGCGGATACGTGCCTGAATCCGGGCAACCGTCGGCAGCTCGTGCTTTACGGTCAAGCCGCGGGAGAGCGCGCGTCTTCGGTTCTCCTGCATCCCGAAGCGCGCCATGCGGACCTCCTCCGGATCGAAGCCGTTCCGCGCCAGATGCCGGCGCCACGCGGAAGGCGCGACGGCCTTGCGCCTGTGGGCGGACAGGCACACCTCATAACCTGCATCCAGCAACGGAACACTCAAGCCGAAGGGATCTGCCCCCCTTATGCCGATCATGTTGCACTGGCGCCACACTTCGAACTCCAGCGCGCGGCTAAATCTGGTGCCCGGATCCAGGTACTTCAGCACCATCAGGATGCACGCGGGACCGCAGGTGAACTCGGAGCTCTGGGCATAGTAAGGCACGGAAAGTCGCATGGTACGCTCCGCCGGGGAATGGCAATCACTGTTTGTTGTTCTCGCCGGCTTCGGGGAAGACCTGTCCACGAAACACTCCTGAGGCAATAGTATCAGCAATGGAGACATTGTCGAGGGTGGGGCGATCACTTTCTGCGAATGGAGCGGGACAGCTCGATCGGTCAAGATCCTGTGCAAAGGTGCGGCGCCCGGTCAGGAGACCATGGAGTCTTTCCGACTACACTGCCCGGCAGGGTCAGCTTCCTCGGCTGCCATCACGGCTGCCCCGCCGCTTCCAGGGAGCGCAACCTGGCCACCTCGCAATGAAAACGCGACGGCTGATGAAGGCAGGCGTTTTCAAGGAACGCCGTGCCCGGGCAGTTCGTGCAAAGGTTGAGCAGGCTGCAATCCACGCAGGGCGCAATCTGTCCCTTCCTGAATCGCTTTGCGCGCAACCTCGGAAAATGTCGATAAAATCCTTGGCGGAAGTTGCCGCGGCGGAGAGGGTATGCCGCGTAGCGCGTCAGGCTGCACATCGACAGGCGTCCGTACGGATCGATATGAAACGACCCTTCCCCCGCCCCGCAGAGGTACACCAGGCCGCGGTCCGCGATCCGCGATTCACGGGCGCAGAGCCTGCGAAATCCGGCTACCTTTTCCGGATCCAGGCGGTCCATGGCGACAATCTGATGCGGAGCGAGGCGATACGCGCAGGGTGTCTGGTCGCCGTCCATCCGCGGGTCCAGCATGGGATCCCAGCGGTAGTCAACTCCGAGGCTGCGCGCCATTTCCGTCATCAGGGGGACCTCCTGACAATTATCGATCGAAACCGTCGATTTCAGCGCCAGCGGCAGGCGCCTGGCCAGCGTCAGCTCGATGCCGCGCCGGCACGCAGCAAACGAGCCCGGAATCCCCGTCACTTTTTCGTGGGTCCGCCGTGTCGCACCGTACAGAGTGATCTCAACCTTCTTCGGCGGATAGGCGCACAGGATGTCCGCCACATCCTCGTTCAGGCGGGTGCCGTTGGTGAACAGGGTGACGAAAATCCCGCGTTTCCTGATGTAGACGTAGATTTCCTTGAAGTCGCGGCGCATGAGCGGCTCGCCGCCGGTCAGCAGCAGAGACAGGCAGCCGGCGTCGGCGATCTCATCAATGCATTGCCGCACTTCCTGTGTGCTCATCTCGGTTTCCGGCAGGCTTGCCGAGGTTGCCGGGCAATAACAGAAGCCGCACCGCATGTTGCAGCGGAAGGTGAGCTCCAGTGTGCCATGCAGGGGCACCCGCCGGCGGTCGAGGATCTCGCTCGCGAATGCTGAAAGGGTCAGCGTCTCCACGCCTGCTCCCGGGACAGCCGGCAGAAAGCTCAGATCGGACGGATCAGATCCAACTCCGCCAATTGATGCATATAGTCCAGGATGTCTGCTTCGATGTCTGTTGCAGGAACATTGCAGCATGCGGCTACCAGCCGGCAGACCTGGGCGGCGGTCCGCCGACCGTCGAGTTGCTCGAAGACAAAAGCCGCCACATCGTTTATCGCAAAAATGTTCTGCAGATCGCCGAGCTGCCGGGCAACGGGTATCAGGACGTCCTGGTCGGCAATCCTGCGGTGCACCACGTGTTCCGTCCTGCCGTAGATCTGCTGACGTGCCGCCATCATCGGCCGCCTCGGCTAGTTTTCCAGGAGCAGCTCTTCCGGATTTTCGAGCAGTTCCTTGACATGTTTCAGAAAACGCACCGCCTCCAGGCCGTCGACGATGCGGTGGTCATAGCTGAGAGCCACGTACATGACCGGGCGGACCAGCACCTGCCCGCCGATGCTTACCGGCCGTTCATCGATTCTGTGCAAGCCCAGGATACCCACTTGCGGCGGATTGAGGATCGGCGTGGAGAGCAGGGAACCGAAGACGCCGCCATTGCTGATGGTGAAAGTGCCGCCGCGCAGGTCTTCCAGTGTCAGGGTGCCGTCCTCGGCCTTCCGGGCATAGGACTTGATTGCCTGCTCCAGCTCGCCGAACGACATGCGATCAGCATTGCGCAGCACCGGCACAACGAGGCCGCCGGGCGCGCCCACCGCCACGCCGATATCGTAGTAGTGTTTGAGCACCATTTCCTCACCCCGGATCTCCGCATTCAGGCGCGGGAAGGTGCGCAGCGCGGCGATGGCGGCCTTGACGAAGAAAGAGACGATGCCGAGGTTCACGCCGTACCGCTCCTTGAAAGACTCCTTGTGCCGCCGGCGCAATTCCATGACGGCGTACATGTCGACGTCATTGAAGGTAGTCACCATGGCGGCGGTCCGCAGAGCATCCACCAGGCGGCTGGCGATCGTGAGGCGGCGGCGGGACATGCGGATCCTCTCCTCACGCCGTTCCTCTCTGGCTGATACGGGCGGAATCGGAGCCTCAGCCTGCGGTTCCGTTGCCGGCTTGATTTCAGCTATGTCTTTCCGGGCGTGGCGCTCGACGTCTGCCGGTGTGATGGGGGCGTCTTCCACGGCCGAGCGGACCTGGCGCAGGTCGATCCCTTTTTCGCGCGCCGACCTTCTTGCCGAGGGAGTCGCCCTCGGGGCAGATGTCGGGGCTGCGGCTGGCGCTTCTTGAACCGGCTTGGATTCAGGCGGCGGCGGTTCTTTCGATGCAGCCTTTTTGGGCGCAGGACTTGGGGCCGCCTGTGGCTTTTTTGCGCCGGCTTTCGGGCCGGCCGTCTCATCGATGATGGCAAGCACATCACCGATCTTGACGGTCTCGCCTTCCTTCCTTTCAATGCGGAGCAGCATGCCGGCTTGCGTGGCACTGACCTCGAGATTTACTTTCTCGGTTTCCAGATCCAGCAACACCTCGCCGGCCTCGACGATATCCCCTTCAGATTTGCGCCAGCGGCCGACGGTGGCCTCAATGACCGATTCCCCCAGCTCAGGCACGACAAGATTCACGGGCATGGCAGATCTCTCTCAGGTTTGGTCAATTCCTCTTGATGCGCACCATATCCTTCTGGCCGACCTCGAGCCTGGGGTTGAAGGCCTGGCGCACGATGGCTTCCTGATTATGCACGTGTCTGGCGGATGAACCTTCCGCCGGGCTGGAACTCCGATCCCTGCCGATGTAGCGCAGCGGCCAGCGCCCCTGAATCAGCCGGCGCAGGAGGGGGCCGACGAACTCCCAGGCACCCATGTTCTCGGGCTCCTCCTGCAGCCAGACGACTTCTTCGATATTGGGATAGCTGTTGAGAACCATGGCGAGGTCTTCTTGTGGAAAGGGATAAAGCTCCTCGACGCGGCAGATGGCGACCGTTGGACTGTTCTCCCGGTAGCTGCTGCCTACCAGGTCGACATAGATCTTGCCGCTGCACAGGATCAGGCGGTTGACCCGTCCCGCGCTGCGTCGGGCCTGCTCGTCGTCGATCACGTGCTGCCAGCCGCCTTCGGTGAGGTCGCGCAGCGACGATGCCGCCAGCGGATGGCGCAGCAGGCTCTTCGGCGTCATCACGACCATCGGCAGCGGGTCGACATGCAGCAGGGCCGCCTGTCTGCGCAAGAGGTGAAAATACTGCGCCGCGGTCGTGCAATTGGCGATCCGCGCATTGTTCCCGGCCGCGAGCTGCAGAAATCGTTCCGGACGCGCGCTCGAATGGTCCGGCCCCTGGCCTTCGAAGCCGTGCGGCAGCAGCAACACCAGGGAGGGCGTCAGTCCCCACTTGGCCCGGGCTGACAAAAGAAACTCATCGATCATCACTTGCGCGCCGTCAATGAAGTCACCGTACTGGGCCTCCCAGAGCACCAGGCGGCCCGGCTCCTGCATGCTGTAGCCGTATTCGAAGCCGACGGCGGCATTCTCGGTCAGCGGGCTGTTGTGAATTTCAAATGCGGCCTTCGCCTGAGGCAGGGCCTGCAGGGGTACGAACCGCTTCCCGGTTTTCACGTCGTGGAGCACGTAGTGCCTCTGGTTGAATGTGCCGCGCTCCATGTCCTGACCGGTTATGCGGACAGCAACACCGTCCTGCAGGATGGATGCCAGCGCCAACTCTTCGGCCACAGCCCATGGAATGGTCCTGGCATCGGGATCTTCGAGAGCCTGCGCGCGCCGGGCTCGTGCCCGTTCCAGTTTGGAGTGCATGCTGAAATCCTGCGGAAGTTGCAGAAGCGCGCCGTTCAGAGTGCGCAGGCGCTCGGCCGAAACCGCAGTCCGGGCTTTGCCCGCCGCGCCTGCGGGAGGGTGCACCGGCGTGGACTCTTCCAGTGCCTCTTCCGGGCGGAGCTCGGTCCATACCTTCTGATAGCCTTCGGTTTGACCCTGGACCAGCCGATCGGGGAGTTCGCTCGCGGCCAGTCCACGCTCAATCAGGCTCCGCGCCCAGATCTCGCGCACCGTCGGGTGCCGGTCGACCTTCTGGTACATGAGCGGCTGTGTGAAACGGGGTTCGTCGGCCTCATTGTGGCCGTAACGCCGGTAACCGACCAGATCGACGAGGAAGTCCCGGTGGAAGCGGGCTCGGTACGCGAATGCCAGACGTGCGACCTCGATGCAGGCTTCCGGGTCGTCGGCATTCACATGAACAAGCGGGATCTTGAAGCCGCGAGCCAGGTCGCCGGCGTACAACGTGCTGCGCGCCTCCTCCGGAGTCGTGGTATATCCGAGCTGGTTGTTTTCAATAATGTGGATCGTGCCGCCGGTCGTGTATCCCTCAAGCCTTTCGAAATTGAGGGTTTCGGCGACCACTCCCTGGCCGGGGAAACTTGTGTCGCCATGTATCAGCACGGGGAGGGTGAGGACGGTATCGAAGACAGGTGGTCCGGATCGCGCGACATCCGTCCCGGCGGCCCTGGCCATGCCTGCCACTACCGGGTTGATGGCTTCCAGGTGGCTCGGATTGGGCGGAAGTGTGACCACCAGGTCGATCTGCCTGCCGCCCCGCAAGGCCCGCCTGGCGCCTGCGTGATATTTCACGTCTCCGGTCCATCCGAGGTCCTCGTGGAAATCGTGTCCCCGCATCGGGTCCTTGAACTCGGCGAGGATCTGCGCAATGGGTTTGTGGAGCACATGGGCAAGGACGCTGAACCGGCCGCGATGAGCCATGCCGATCAGGATGTTGTGCACGCCGGCCTCTGCCGCCGCCCCGATAACCTCGTCCAGGATAGGAATCAGCATATCGAGCCCTTCGCCGGAAAACAGGGTTTTGCCCGGAAAGGTGCGCAGCAGGAAACGCGAAAACGCCTCGACCTCCGATAATCGCTCGAGCAGCGCCAGGGGATCGATTGGCTCGGCGGGAGGGCGGAACCAGCCGGATTCTGCGGCCTGGCGGAGCCATTCCCGCTCTTCCGGACCGCGCAGGTGGGCATAATCGTAGCCGATCGAGGTGCAATAGATCCGGCGCAGGGCCTGGACGACTTCAAGAGCGTTTGTCTTTCCCTCGGAGATCGAACCCATGATGATATCGGCCGGCAGGCTGGCAAGATCTTCCTGCGTGATGCCGTGGTTGGACGGCATCAGCGATGGATCGCCCGGAGGCTGAGTCCCGAGCGGATCGATGCGCGCATCCATGTAGCCGAACTTGCGGATCGACTCCAGGTAATTGACCGCCCGGACAATCCTGTTGCAGGTGCTCCCGGACTCCGGCATGGAGGAGGGAGCGGAGCCTGCCGGCGCCGGCGGCGGCATCCGTTCGAAAACCAGCCTGCTGTCCGGATCCACGGCGGCCGGATCCTGCTGATAACGCTCGTAGAGCTCTGCGGCATAGCCGGCGTTGAAAGTGCAAAATCCCTCAAATTCATCCATGACGACATTCTAACCCAGCTGCCCTGATACCTCCAGCACACATGATCCCCTCCGCTGCTCCGGAAACAGAAAATGCGGCGTGCCATCGTGATCGGCTTTTGTTGGATACGAACTGCCGATCACGATTACGATCACGACCACAATCACGAGCGACCTGCTGAGACGGGTGCCGTAAGGGAAGCAGCTGCGCCAGGAAATCCTTAGACAGATCCTGGTGATCAACGCATGCCTTTAGGATATGCTTAATAGGAAGCGGCATTTTGCCGGAGGCGTGTGATGAAGGATCCGGAAAACCTGGATCGAGCGGAGCAGGAACGGGTCGAAACCCGGGAATGGCTTGATTCCTGGGACTATGTGGTGCAGTCCGGCGGAGCGGATCGGGCGAGGAGGCTGCTGCAGAGGCTGGTCGTCCACGCCGGCGAAGCCGGCATTAAAATCCCCTACGCCGCGACGACGCCATACGTCAATACCGTCCCTGCCGATCAGGAACCGCCCTATCCGGGCAACCGGGAGATCGAGCGCCGTATCAAGAGCCTGATACGCTGGAATGCACTGGCCATGGTAGTGCGCGCCAATCGCCTGTCGCATGGCATCGGCGGCCACATTTCCACCTTTGCTTCCAGCGCAACTTTGTACGAGGTCGGCTTCAACCACTTTTTCCGCGGCCGAAGCCATCCCGACGGGGATTTCATCTACTTCCAGGGCCACGCCTCTCCCGGGATCTACGCCCGCGCTTTCCTGGAAGGGCGCCTTTCGGTTCAGCAAATGGAAAACTTCCGCAGAGAACTGAACCGCGCCGGCGGTCTGTCCTCCTACCCTCATCCCTGGCTCATGCCGGAGTTCTGGGAGTTTCCCACCGTTTCCATGGGCCTCGGCCCGATCATGGCCATTTACCGCGCGCGCTTCAACCGGTATCTGGAGGATCGGAGCCTGAGGAAACCGTCCGATTCCAAGGTCTGGGCCTTCCTGGGCGACGGAGAAACGGACGAACCGGAGAGCCTGGGCGCCATTACACTGGCGGCGCGCGAAAGGATCGACAATCTCATCTTCGTCATCAACTGCAACCTGCAGCGCCTGGACGGGCCCGTGCGCGGCAACGGCAGCATCATCCAGGAACTCGAAGCGATCTTTCGCGGCGCGGGCTGGAACGTCATCAAGGTGATCTGGGGAAGCGACTGGGATCCGCTGCTTGCCAAGGACCGCGACGGCGTCCTCCTCCGGCGGATGGAAGAGACCGTGGATGGCGAGTGGCAGAAATACAGCGCGGAGTCGGGGGCGTACAATCGCAGCCGTTTCTTCGGCAAGGACCCGCGCCTGCTCGAGATGGTGAGCCACCTCTCCGACGAGCAGATTCGGAAGCTCCGGGTCGGGGGGCACGATCCGAACAAGGTCTACGCAGCCTACAAAGCCGCGGTCGAACACAAGGGCGCCCCCAGCGTCATCCTGGCCCGGACCATCAAGGGCTACGGTCTCGGCGAGGCCGGGGAAGGCAGGAACATCACCCACCAGCAGAAAAAGATGAACGAGGATGAGCTGCGCGAATTCCGTTCGCGTTTCGGCATCCCGATTTCCGACGACGAAATCGCCGAAACACCGTTCCACAAACTCCCGGAACACAGTCCGGAGATGGAATATCTGAGGCAGCGCCGGGAGGAACTGGGCGGCCCCATTCCCCATCGGATTGTGAAGTGCCAGCCGGTCCAGCCTCCCGGGGAGGATCTTTTCCAGGAGTTCTATGACGGCACCGGGGACCGGGAAATGGCTACCACCATGGCGCTGGTCCGCATGCTGGCCAAGCTGATGCGGGACGAAAAGATCGGCAAGCTGATCGTTCCCATCGTTCCCGACGAGGCCCGAACCTTCGGCATGGAGTCGCTCTTCCGCCAGGTGGGCATCTACTCGCATGTCGGCCAGTTGTACGAACCGGTCGACAAAGAGACGCTGCTCTATTACCGGGAGGCACGGGACGGGCAGATCCTCGAGGAAGGGATTACCGAAGCGGGCTCGATGTCCTCGTTCATAGCTGCCGGAACCTCCTATGCCACCCAGTGCATCAACGTGATCCCCTTCTTTCTCTTCTACTCGATGTTCGGCCTGCAGAGAATCGGCGATTTGATCTGGGCGGCGGGCGACAGCCGCTGCCGCGGCTTTCTCGTCGGCGGCACATCGGGCCGCACGACCCTTGCGGGGGAAGGCCTGCAACATCAGGACGGACACAGCCACCTGCTCGCCTATTCACTGCCGAACCTCCTCTGCTATGACCCGGCATTTGCCTATGAGATTGCCGTTATCGTGCGCGAGGGAATCCGCCGCATGTATGAGGCCCAGGAGAGCGTTTTTTACTACATAACCGTCATGAACGAGTTTTATCGGATGCCGCCGATGCCTGCCGGCACCACGCAAGGCATTCTCAAGGGTATGTACCGGTTCCGGGCTTCGGAAGCCAAGAATGCGGCGCTTGCCGCCCAGCTCTTCGGCAGCGGCGCGATCCTGCGCGAGGTGCTGCATGCGCAGACCATGCTGGCGGAAAGGTATGGCGTCGCCGCCGACGTCTGGAGTGTGACCAGCTATAAGGAACTGCACCGGGACGGACGCGAGACGGACCGGTGGAACATCCTCCACCCGGCGGAAAACCCCCGGATTCCCTATGTAGCCGCATGCCTTGCCGATGCCCCGGGTGTCCTGGTGGCGGCTTCGGACTATGTCAGGGCTTTGCCCGATTCCATTGCACGCTGGCTCCCGAGGCCACTGGTCTCGCTGGGCACCGACGGCTTCGGTCGCAGCGACAGCCGCGAGGGACTGCGCGACTTCTTTGAAGTCGACGCGCGATTCGTCACGCTTGCCACTCTGGCAGCACTGGCCCGGGAGGGACGCGTCCCGGCCGCGACGGTGCAGCAGGCCATGCACGACATGGAGATCGATCCCGACAAGCTCGATCCTGTGAAGTCGTAATCCGAACCTGAGAATCCTGCAGTTCTCATTTGCTGACTAGAGGCGTGAAATCATGACCGTTCAATTTACGTTGCCTGAGCTGGGCGAGCACGTCGAGACAGCCGACCTGATCAAAATCCTGGTGTCCGTAGGCGACCGGCTTGAGATCGATCAATCCGTACTGGAGCTGGAAACCGACAAGGCCAATTTTGAGCTTCCTGCCACCGTCAGCGGCATCATCACGGGAATCCATGTCCGCGAGGGGGAGAAGGTGAAAGTCGGGCAGCTGATCCTCACCGTGGAAGAGGCGGCGGCCGGCACCGGACTGCCTGCCGGAAAAAGCACAATCGCCGCAACGCCGCGGGAAGAGACGACTGTTTCGACAGCTGATACCACCCGCAAGCCGCAACGGCCGGACAAAGAGCCGGCGGCGGTCCGGGAGGGAAGTTTCCTGCCGCCTGCCGAGACTGAGGGGGACAGCAGCGTGCACCCGCTGGTGCCGGCCACGCCGACAGTCCGCAGGCTGGCACGCGAGCTCGGTGTTGCCATCGAGCAGGTCGCGGGCTCGGGACCGGCCGGCAGGATTCTGGCGGAGGATGTCAAGGCCTTTGCCAAACAGGCGATCCGGCAGGCGCGTGAAGCACCCGCACCCGTCCACCCTGCACAGCAATTGCCCGACTTCTCACGTTGGGGAGAGATCGAACGCAGGGATATGACGGCGATGCGCCGCAAGATAGCGGCAAGCATGAGCTATTCGTGGTCCGACATCCCGCACGTCGCTCATTTCGAGAGCGCCGATATCACCGAACTGGAGCTGCTGCGCGGGCGTTTTTCCGCGGAAATAGAAAGGGCGGGAGGCAAGCTGACCATCACGTCCATTGCGGTAAAGACGGTCGCTGCCGCGCTGAGAGCCTTTCCGGACTTTGCAGCGAGCCTCGATATGGCGAGGGAGCAGGTCATACTCAAGAAGTACTGCCACATCGGGGTTGCCGTCGACACCGACAGGGGACTGATCGTCCCGGTTATCCGGCACGCGGACAAAAAGAACATCGTGGAGCTGTCGGTGGAACTGACAAGCCTTGCGGAAAAAGCCCGGAGCAAGAAGATCACCCTTGAAGAACTGGAAGGAGCTGTATTCACCATCACCAACCTGGGAGGCATCGGAGGCCGCCAGTTTTCCCCCATCATCCACGCTCCCGAAGTGGCCATTCTCGGCATTTCGCGTGCGCGGCAGGAGGCAATCTGGAAAGACGGCAACTTCACGCCGCGGCTTATGCTGCCGCTGTCACTCTCCTATGACCACAGGTGGATCGATGGCGCCGATGCCGCACGTTTTCTACGCTGGATTGCGGAGGCGCTGGAGCAGCCATTCCGGCTGCTTCTACAAGGGTAACTGCAGGGACACCCCGCGTTCCCCGGCCGGATGCCTGCATGGCTGGGCTGGGTTGGAAAAGCGGACCGTCCCTTTTTCCGTCTTCGAGGAGTGAAATCATGACCGGAGATACCAATCGTGCTCCCCTGGTGGTTTTGGGAGCGGGGCCGGGCGGATATGCTGCGGCCTTTATGGCAGCCGACCTTGGTATGCAGGTCACGCTGATCGGTGAGGAGGAAGATCCGGGAGGTGTTTGCCTCTATCGGGGCTGCATTCCATCGAAGGCGCTGCTCCATGTTGCGAATATCATCGGCGATTCGAGCCGGGCGGCAAACTGCGGGGTCGGCTTTTCTGCGCCCCGGATCGACCTGCCCAAAATGCGGTCCTGGAAGGACGACATCATCCGGAAGCTTACCGGCGGGCTCGGCCTCCTGGCGCGGCAACGTTCGATCCGCTACTTACGGGGACGTGCCGCATTCCTGGATGCGCACACCTTGAAGGTAGACCGGCACGGCGGAGGCGAAGAGGTGGTCGCTTTTGAAAAAGCAATTCTGGCGACAGGATCCCGCCCGGCTGCAGTGCCGGGCCTCTCATTCCAGAGTTCCAGGCTCTGGGATTCCACTGCCGCGCTCGAACTGAACGCGATTCCCGGGACGATGCTGGTCGTGGGTGGCGGTTACATCGGCCTGGAACTGGGCTCCGTCTATGCCAGCCTCGGCACCCGCGTCTCGCTGGTGGAAATGACCTCCGGGCTGCTTCCCGGCGTGGACCGGGACCTGGTATCCATCCTGGCGAAGCGCATGGAAAGCAGGTTCGAAGCCGTCATGCTCGATGCCAAAGTCGTAGGCATGAGCGAGGAGCAGGGTGGCATCCGCGCCCGGTTTGAGAGCGCTGCGGCCGGTGCTGCCGCGCGGGTGTTCGAATCAGTCCTGGTCGCGGTCGGTCGCAAACCCAACTCCGAAATCCCCGGCCTGGGCCACACGCGCGTGGAGCTGGATGCGCGCGGGTTTATCAAGGTCGACGCCCAGCGCCGGACCACGGACCCCGACATCTTTGCCATCGGCGACGTTGCCGGGGAACCGATGCTGGCACACAAGGCGACGCACGAAGGCCGTACCGCGGCGGAGGCAATCGCCGGACAGAAGGCGGCGTTTGAACCGCGGGCGATTCCGGCGGTCGTGTTCACGGATCCGGAGATTGCCTGGTGCGGCTTGACGGAACTCCGGGCGAAAGAGGAAAAACTGCCGGTCAAGGTTGTCCGCTTCCCCTGGGCGGCCTCCGGCAGAGCGCTCACTCTGGACCGCCAGGACGGCGTTACGAAATTGATGCTCGATCCGGAAAGCGGACAGGTGCTGGGCATGGGAATTGTCGGACCGGGTGCGGGCGAACTGATAGCGGAGGGGGTGCTGGCGGTCGAAATGGGCGCTCTGGCCTCGGACGTCATGCTCAGCATCCACCCTCATCCGACCTTGTCGGAAACGATCATGGAAGCGGCCGAGGTGTACTACGGCCAGAGCACGCACGTGTACCGTCCCAAGCGCAACTGAATCTGCGAATGCCGGGATACCTATCTTTTGCCGGTAATGAAATTCTCCAGGTGGGAGATGGTGCTCTGCTGCTCCAGAATGATCCCTCTGACGACATCGCCGATGGACACAATGCCGATCAGGTGGCCCGCATCGAGCACCGGCAGGTGACGGATGTGATTGGCGGTCATCAGCGCCATGCAGGCTTCGATCGAGTCACCGGGAGCGACGCAGATCGGTTTCTCCGTCATTACTTCACGGATGGCCGTGTCTTTCGAATGCTTGCCTTTGAGGATCACCTTGCGGGCATAATCCCGTTCGGAGAAGATGCCGACGAGCACGCCGCCTCGGGTCACGGGCAAGGCCCCGACGTTTTTCTCCGCCAGCAGCTTCAGGGCGTCGTAGACGGTGGCATCGGGATCCGTGGCCCATATATCGTATCCCTTGGCCTGCAGAATCTGTTGGACGGTTTTCATGTCTCCGCTCCTTTCTCTCGGATTCGTACCGGACGCGTCGCCGGCAGGCGGCCCGCGGGTCGCTACAGCTGATGGTGAGGATCCGATGAATCCGGGGAGGATCCGCTTGCCGGAATCACGGGATGCTCGTGAGCGGGTGCACCCGAGCGGGCAGCCTCATCTGCATTATACTATGCGGAAACGCACGCACTGAGCAACCCTCAAACCAGTCCGCAGCTGAGGGGGCGTACCGAAGGTGCCGGCGCGGCACGCAGCCGGTTCGCAAAAGGCGGGGGACGGCGCCCGGCGCCGTCCCCGGAGGCCACAGTTTCAGGAAGCCTATTTGAGCGTGATATTTTTCCGGGCGCTGCCGCCTTTCAGGCTTGCATAGGCCACCGTCATGTCGCCCGCGCCCCTCACGAGGTACTCTATGGTCCGGGTGGTGTCGCCCGGCTGCCCGTTACGCAGCAGAATGCGCTTGAGATCCTGCTGGTCGATGAGCTGCGTGGCAACATTCCTGAACTTGTCGCGCACCCAGCCTGCCGACAGCACCTCGACGTTCTTGCCCTCCACCGTGAGCAGATCGGGTCTCACGACATTGTTTTCAGCCGCCTTTGCCAGAATGGTCGGAATCAGGCACTCGTTCCTGATGTCGACGCGCACCCGGTAGACATTCCCGCTGATCAGCTCCACTTTGGTCTCTCCCAGGCTGATCTTCGGCATCTCGCCGGCCTGATAGAGGGTGAAAGCCATGTTGCGGTGGCAGAGCTCCTCGTTCATGAATCTCGGGGGCACACGTCCGTAGGTTTTCTTCCAGGTTCCACCCAATTCGACTTTCCCGAATTGCGGGTGATCGAATTCCTTCCACTCCGTGAACTGCTCGCCGAACTCCACGTAGTCGTTGAACCAGAAATTGGCGACCCGCGGGTTGATCGGACTGTTCGGGTCCCTCTGCTGTTCCTTGAGGGCAGGGCTCGTATAATACTGGTCGCTGCTCCACAATTCGTTGGAGAAGGAGAGGATGCCGAGGCCGTCGTTCGTCCAGTCGATGAAGCCGCCGTGCACCGTGTAGAGGCCGCTCCAGATTACGAGGTAACGGTAGAAGGGGAGGATGCGTTCCCCGTTGCGGCCCAGCTCGTCGTAGACCAGGGTGTCGGTCCGCGGGTATTCGCCCATCCACTCGGCGCCCGGCCCGCGGAGGATCATGCCGCCGTTGTTGTGATAGGACTGGACGCCGGCGATATTCGGGTGCGCCAGCAGGAAGTCATTGATGGCCTTGGCTTCCGGCAGCTCGAACGGGTAGTGCATCGATCCGCCCTGGATGTAGTTGGGTTGCCAGTCGCTCGCCCAGTTGCGATTGGGATCATAGCTACCCGGCATGGAGCCGGTGACATAACCGTCGCCGTCGTTGTCCATGCCCTCCCGACCGAGCATCAGATAATCTCCGGTCTCGCCTGCCGGCACAGGCTCCATCATGCGGGGGTCGATCGATCCCTTCCGATAGTTGCCCTGGCCGGGGACATATCTGCGCATCTGGTCAATGACGCCGTTGCCGTTCAGGTCGATGATGTCGTCCGAATCCACGAGCCCGTCGAGATCAGAGTCGGTGGGCACATGGCCTCCCCGCGCGCTGACCCCGGAGGGCCCCTTCATGAAGTAGTCCCGGCCGTCCGGATTCACGGTGGGGAAGAGATAGAAGACCCGCTCGTCGACCAGCTTGGTTATTTTGTCGAGCCGGCCGTAGTTTTCCATCAGGTACCAGATGGTGTACAGGCAGATTTCCGCTCCCTGGATCTCATTGCCATGGACATTGGCCTCGATGTACATGGCGGCCTTGCTCAGTTCCGGCCCGGTATCCGGGTTGTTGATCGTCATGAGCATCATGTCCTTGCCGTCGTAGCTCTTGCCGACGGAGGAATACTTGAGAAATTTCGGCCACGCCTTCTCCAAGCGCAGCAGGTCCGCCTTGATTTCCGCACAGTCGTGCCAGCGGTCGAAGTCAAGCCTCACCTTGAACTGCGGATCGGATCCGGAGGCTTTCTGGTCTATGGCCTTGTAGTCCGTCACCTTTTGGCCCAGCACGGCGGGGGTCAGGCTCATGGCCAGGCAGGCGGCCAGGACAAGGCAGCGAGTGACAATCGATGAAGTGGTTCGCATGGTTTCTCCGCTTACTCTCGAAAATGTTTGTGTCGGCTACTTCAGCGTAATCGTCGCTGTGTCCGTACCGCCCTTCTGGGCCACGACCTTCAGCGTGACTGTGGAGCCAGGTTTCCCTTTGACGATCCACTGGTAGCTCTGCCTGCGGCCCGAGCCGGCCAGAATGGGTATATTGTTGGTCTTGGCATCGCCTGAGACGATATCTTTCGCATCGATGCTGATCTGTACCAGGGTTGCCCGGACGGAGCGTGAAACCTGGCCCTGTGCGGTCGATGTGGGCAGGAAACCCTTGTTCTCGACCTCGGCTTTAACACGGTACAGGCCGCCGCCGAGGTTGGCTGCCGACAAGTCGGCAACCGCGATTTTGGGGAACAGGGAGGCCAGGTACAAGGCAAATTCCGCATGGGACTTGCCGAGTTCGGGAATTCTGGCAACAGGAGGATTCGTCGTGGCATAGGGCTTGAACCCCCCGATCTCGACATCCCCGAGCGTCGGATGCTTGTACGGCGTCCAGTTGACGAACCCGTCGATCTTCTCCGCATCCATCCAGCGCAGCAGGCGCAGATCAAAACTGGCCGATCCGTCGGAGCCTCCTGCCGCCGCAGCCGCACCCCGGCCGCCGGCGGCCATGCCTCGGGCTCCGGCAGGCATGGCCCCTCCTTCCTGAAAACCGCCGCCGCGGCCGCCGGTTCCTGCTGCGGCCGGCAGGCCCCATCCCGGAGTGCTGAAGGAAGGCACGCCCCACTGATAGTATCCGACCTCGAAGAAGGCGCCGCCGGGTGTGCGCACAGGCGGATTGGCGCGCAGCCCGGTCAATTCGCGATATTTCTCGGCCATGGTCTGCATGTATTCCGCATCCGCCGCGTTGATGGTCTCAGCCGGCCGCTGTGCCGATGGACCGCCGCCGCGCCCCGTGGTCGCCGTGGGTGCGCCTGCGCCGCCGCGCCCCGCAGGCATATCCTCGCCGCCCCGGCCGCCGCCACCGCCGCCACGGGCACCCATGCCGAAACCTCTGCCTCCTCCTCCGCCAACCTGCATCATGCCGACTCGCCTGGCTTCGGCGATGCTCTGTTGCGCAAAGCCGTACAGGTCGATGGACTGGGGCGGGGCGTTGTCGCCATTGCGGCCTGCGATGAGGTTGTCGCTTTCACCGAAGGTCAGGACTGCGGCGATGTTGGCATGACTCTTGAGGTATTCCATGAGGGCGCGCGCTTCGAGCTCGCTGGTCATGAACTGGCCGGCATCTGCCTGGTAGTACGGGTACTTGTGCATGAAATTGCGGTTGAGATCCGCACCGCCCGGCCCATCTTCGGCGATAAAGCCGTCATTGTCCCTGTCGGCACCTTCGAAGTACACCCGGTATGCCCCCAGTTCTCCACGCTGCGCGTCCGCTCTCTTCATCAGGCGCGGATCCTCGGGGTGGAGCATGTAAGCGCCCTTGGGGTCTTTGACACGCATGAGGGTGATGTACCCGTCCCCGTTAAGATCCTCCGCGCCGTTTTCGTCCACGCGTCCGTCGTTGTCGGCGTCGATCGGGGAAGTGTCGGTTTTCCGGTCCGATTTGACGCGCGCGAAGAAGAACTCCGCACCGTCCGGGTTCATGCGCGGGATGATGTAGAACGCCCGCGTGTCGACCTGCTGCTTCACCTGAGGGTTCGTTGCGTACGAATTGAGCAGATAGTCCGCCAGGTAGAGAGCCAGCTCGCTGCCCACCAGATGGTCGCCCTCAAAATTGGCGGCTACGAGCAGCGCGGGCCGCGTCGGTGAAGCGGATCCGCCCGGATTCATGATTTCCACGGCCCAGATCGAGCGATTTTCGCGGGTTTTGCCGACTTCAACGAGCTTGGCAATATCGGCGTGCTCCTTGACGAGACTCTGGAGCGCAGCCGTCAATTCCGCGTAGGTGTGATACTTCGAAAAGTCGACCGCCGGGGCGGCCATTGACCATGAGCAAAGGGCCAGAGCCAACAGACCCGCAGCCGGCCACGGCGGCCAGCCGGATTTTGAAAGCATTCGCACGGCGTCCTCCTGATCAGATAGGCGATTCCCTGTAATCGGCGCCCGTCAACAGGCTGATCCCGCGGCATGTCTTATTGCGAAGCCAACCGATCCTTCCCGAGCGCGTGGGGATCAGCATAGTGATGCCGGCTTGAGGGTGCAACAAGAAAAGGACGACAACGCCCGGCGGGCACTGTTCCGAAAATACCGACCTCCGACCTCAGACCTGCCGTCGAGACTGATCCGGAAATAGAACGAAGGCCACCAATGTCGGGGTCGGGATCGGGATCGCAGTCGCTGTCGCGATCGCAGTCGGTTTGGCTGCCGTAAGGATTCAAAAGCCGACAGCGACTGCGATTGCGACCCCGATCCCGAATGTTTTCATGGGTCACGGGGTGCGACGCGGCGCGTGAGCTCAGGTGCGCTTTTCTTAGGGGTTTTGCACTTCGGCACCCTGTACCGGCAAGGTATACTTATCTTTTTGAGAGGTTTGTGTGGCCGGAGGATCGGAATGAAACTGCGGATTTTGCGAACGTGCCGACTGGCAGGACAGGCAAGCGCCATTCTGCTTTTGGCGACAGCGCTGACGGTGTCAGCACAAACAGGCGCAACCCGGATGGGTGAGTTCATTATCGGCGGTGAGCCGGGCGCACCCATCAAGATTGAGGTGTTTTCCGATTATCAGTGCCCTGCATGCCGGACATTCTACCTGGACACGATCAAGCCAATTCTCGCCAATTACACGCGGGCGCAGATCGGCCCGGCCGGCCAGCCCGTCAAACCCCGTGTGTGCGTCGTGTACCGCGACTTTCCCCTGGACATACATCAGTTCGCGCGTCCTGCGGCGCGCCTCAGCCTGGCGGCCCAGCAGCTCGGCCGCGAGCGGTGGCTGCGGGTGAGTGAGGCGCTATATACGTACCAGGCGGAGTGGGCGCAGGACGGCAAGTTCGATGCGACCCTTGCCAGAGTATTGAACCCGACCGAGATGATGCGCCTTCGGAAGCTGGCGGCGGATCCTGCGATTGACGCCATGGTAGGGCAGGAACTCATGCTCGGGCAGAGGCGGGAAATCACCTCAACGCCCACCTTCTTTATCACCACGATGACCGGACACGAGCAACGGATCAACGGCCCGGTGCCGTACACCTTGATGAAGGACTACCTCGACCGGCTGCTCAAATAGCTGTGGAATCAACCCCGCCGCACCGGAGCTTCAGAAGTACCGGCGGCCGAGAAGCCGCACACGGAGCAGGTATCCCTGCCGCGTTGCATGATCGGCATTGACCACATCATGCAGGAGAATGCGTTTTACCTGCCGGACGCCGCAGCTTTTGAGGATCCAGGTATCGAAGGTTTTTGTCAGCGGCCTGCCATAATGCAACAGCCTGTACAGTGATCCGGTCACGCCGGTGGTGCAAATTACCAGCGCCTTCCTGTGGTGCAACAGGCCGCGGACCTGCCCGCTGGCAGTGAAGCGGAACGCGAAACCTTCGCGGAAGACGCGGTCGACAAAGCCTTTCAGCATTGCAGGGGTGCCGAACCACCAGACGGGGTGGATGAAAGCCAAGGCATGGGCGCGCAGGATGCGGCGCTGATAATCCGCCACGTCGCGCATCAGCGGGCTTGCACCCGGGGGGCGCAGTTCCGGTTCGCGCAGCGCCGGGTCGAATCCTTCGGCATACAGGTCGGCCACATCCGCCTCGTGGCCGGCATCGTGCAGGCCGTCGCGCAGCGCCGCACAAAGAGCTGCATTGAAAGAATCGGCATTGGGGTGCGCCAGTACAACGAAGATCCGCATCGAAGAGACCATGAGCCGCCGCACCTGAGAGTATCACGGCGCGACCGGAGGCCACAACCACTGGAACCACAAAGACCTCGAAGGCCTCAAAGACACGCCTTCCGATCTTGTGGTCCGATGATCAGCTCCCGCTGGCGGACGAGGCGCCGTGTTCCGGGTTCCTTGAGGTCTTCGCGGTCTTCGTGGATCCGTAAGGCAGTTCCGGTCAATATGGGGCAATCGATATCAAATTGCCGTCAAAAAGCGCGAAGTCGCAGCGTAGTAATGCGAATGTCTTTCGCAAGGATGGAAAGGGACATTGTCCTTTTCAGCCATGCGCTTTCCGGTTTGTACTAGGCTTTGGGATGTGTAAATCTATCGATAGGTGATTGGCATATGTTGGCGGATGATGCGCTTCCGAATCCGGACAGGGAAATGGCGCTGCACGATTACCGCCTGGCATTTCGCAGCCGTCAGGCCAGCATCGTCGGCCACAGGGAAGTTCTGTCCGGCAAGGCGAAATTCGGCATTTTCGGAGCCGGCAAGGAGGTTCCCCAGGTAGCCATGGCGCGTGCCTTCCACAAAGGGGATTTCCGGGCCGGATACTATCGCGATCAGACAATGATGCTGGCGCTGGGGATGCTCACCGTCGAGGAGTTTTTTGCCCAGCTCTATGGAGATGCGGAGCTCTCGTCGGAGCCCGCGTTTGGCGGCCGCTCCATGACGGGGCATTTTGCGACCAGGTTGCTCCATCCGGACGGCAGCTGGAAGGATCTGCGGGGCTTGTGCAACTCCTCGGCCGATGTGTCCCCGACAGGGGCTCAGATGCCCCGCCTTCTCGGCCTGGCCTATGCCTCGGTTCTTTACCGGCGGCTCAAGGGACTGCAGGATCTAGCCGCGTCCGGATTCTCGGACCATGGCAATGAAATCGCTTTCGGAACGATCGGCAATGCCAGCTGCGCCGAGGGCATCTTTTGGGAAGCGATCAACGCCGCCGGCGTGCTGCAGGTGCCGATGCTCCTGTCCATCTGGGACGACGGTTACGGAATTTCGGTGCCGAATCAGTTTCAGATGACCAAAGGGGACATATATCGGGTTCTGGAGGGATTTCAACGGCGTCCCGGCGAAAAATCGGGTCTGGATGTATATGACGTCGCGGGCTGGAACTATCCGCTGCTTTGTGAAACGTATCTTTCGGCAGCGGCGTCAGTGCGCAGGGAACATGTCCCTGCCGTGATTCATGTAACCGAGCTTACGCAGCCGCTCGGCCATTCCACCTCGGGCAGCCAGCAACGCTACAAATCGCCGGAACGCCTGGCGTGGGAGAAGGAATCTGACTGCATCCCGAGAATGAGGATGTGGCTCCTCGGCAACCGATTGGCGTCGGCAGCCGAGCTGGAACGGATGGAGGAAGAGGAGAAGGCGCACGTGCTGGCGGCGCGCGATCGGGCGTGGGCGACATTCCGGCAGCCGATCGATGCCGAGCGGGGCCAGCTGCTTGCCGGCCTGCAGGAGATGGCCCGCGCCTCATCGGTTGCAGCGGAACTGGCGCGCATCGAAGCTGCCCTGGCCGACAAAAAGGATCCCCTGAGGCGCGACCTTATGGCTGCGGCAGGAGAGGCGCTCATTGCGGCGCGTGCGGCAGGCGATCCGGCGGGCCGGCGTCTTCAGGCATGGGTGCAGAAGCAGGAAGAGGACAACCGGAGGCGCTATAGCTCCCACCTGTTCAGCGAGTCGGCGGCATCCGCGCTGGCCGTCCCGGAGGTGCCTGCCGCTTATTCGGCAAATGCGCCGGTCCTGAACGGCTATGAAATCCTGAACGCCTGCTTTGACGCGGCCTTTACCCGTTATCCGCAGCTGATAGCCATGGGCGAAGATGTCGGGCAGATGGGCGATGTCAACCAGGGATTCGCCCGTCTGCAGCAAAAGTACGGCGATTTGCGCATAACGGATACCGGGATACGTGAGGCGACCATCCTGGGGCAGGCGATCGGCATGGCGCTGCGCGGATTGCGGCCGATTGCGGAGATCCAGTACCTGGATTACGCCCTCTACGCCCTGCAAATCATGTCGGATGATCTGGCTACCCTGCACTGGCGCACGTGCGGCGGCCAGAAGGCGCCGGTGATCATTCGCACCCGGGGGCACCGCCTCGAGGGCATCTGGCACTCCGGCTCTCCGATGGCAGGCCTGATCGATTTGCTCCAGGGCATCTACCTCTGTGTGCCCCGCGATTCGGTGCAGGCGGCGGGTTTCTACAACACGGCCTTGCGTTCGGACGATCCGGTGCTCATCGTCGAGGTCCTCAACGCGTATCGCAGGAAGGCCGCCTTGCCCGACAACATCGGGGAGTTTACGATCCCACTGGGCGTGCCCGAGGTGATCCGGCCCGGGAAGGATGTGACGGTGGTGACGTACGGCGCCTGCTGCGCGATAGCGATGGCGGCTGCGGATCTCCTGGGCGCGGCCGGCGTCGACGTCGAGCTGGTCGATGTCCGGACACTGATCCCCTTCGACCTGCCCGGGATCATAGCCGGATCGCTGCGGAAAACCAGCCGGGTGCTCTTTGTCGATGAAGATTGTCCCGGCGGCGCCACGGCATACATGATGCAGCAGTCGCTCGAGAGGCAGGGAGGATACGAATGGCTCGATGCGGCGCCACGCACTCTGCCCGCGCGGAAGCACCGGCCCGCATATGGCTCCGACGGCGACTATTTTTCCAAGCCGAACCGCGAACAGATTTTCGAAGCCGTGTACGGCCTGATGCGCGAGGCCGATCCCAAGCGCTTTCCGCCCATCCGCCGCTAGCCCGGACAATTCATGAGGGAAGGGTCACAAAACGTTTGGGGACACGGAAGAACACGGACGAACACGGACCGGATCCGTGTGCAGAGCTTTTGCCGGCCCGCAGGGCCCAGCGTTGCGCGCTGGCCGGCTTTTTCACATGCGGACTGTCGAGCGCTGGCCAGATGGTTCCGTGGATCACTTCGGCGTGCCGGAGCGCTCGACAGTCCGCATGTGAAAAAGCCGGCGGCAAAAGCCCTGCCCGTGTTCTTCCGTGTCCTGAACGCTCTCTGTTGAAGGAGGTTGCCGGCATTGCGCGCCATCGCGCACTCGTTTGCCGAGCTCTCGCATGAATAATCCGGCTAGTGTTCCGCAAGATCGATCTGCCGGATACGCCGGAGATGGCGGCCGCCGTCGAACGGTTCCTGCAGCCAGGTGCGCACGATCTCGATGGCGGCCTCAAGGGTGATCATGCGCTGTCCCAGCGCAATCATGTTGGCATCGTTGTGGCGGCGTGAGAGCTCCGCGCTTTCTCGATTCCAGCAAACCGCACAACGAATGCCGGCGATGCGGTTGGCTACTATGGCCTCCCCGTTGCCCGAGCCGCCCAGGACAATGCCGCGTTCGCATGCGCCGCTCGCCACCGCCTTCGCAGCGGGCCTGATACAAGCCGGATAGTCGACGGGTTTCTCGGAATCCGTGCCGAAATCAATCATCTGGTGCCCCTCGGCGGCGAGCATTTTGCGGATTTCCTCCTTGTAGCGAAAGCCGGCGTGATCCGACGCCAACGCAATCTTCATGGCGAGCTCCCCTTGTGTTTCCGGTTGACACGTCTGCTTCGCGAATCGGCCATCCGCGCGCGACAGTGAAGGCAGCGACTCAAGATGAGGAAAAATCGCGCCTTGACACCCTCCAAGAGTGGCAGATAAGATTGCGTCGGGCAAGGTGCTTGATTCCGGCCGAGCCTCTTTTGTTATTATCCCGTTTCGTTGATGCCCTCGAATGGATGCCAGTAGATATTGGGTTGAGATAAAGATCGGCAGCGCGCTGGAGTACCTGGATCTGGTACAGACCCTGTCGGACTGCGTCACGGAATTCATGGGATTCGATGAGGATACCGGGCACTGGATCGGCATGTCCGTGCGGGAATCGGTGACCAACGCCATTCAGCACGGCAACAAACTGGACCCCGGCAAGAAGGTCGATATCCGCTTTGAGGTCGCACCGGACCACCTGGAGATTACGGTCAAGGACGAAGGGAACGGATTTCAGGTCGACAAACTGCCGAATCCGCTGGATCCGGAGAACCTGCTGAAACCCAGCGGACGTGGTATCTTCTATATTCGATCGTTCATGGATGAGGTAGAATTTATAGCGCATTCCCAGGGTGGGATGGAAGTTCACATGGTAAAGAAAGTACCCTCTAATCAAGCAGTCAAGGAGACAGAGATATGAAGATCGAGACCCGCACTGTCGGGGATGTACATGTTTTGGATTGCAGCGGCAAAATCACCCTCGGCGAAGGGACCATGGCCATCAGGAACACGGTGAAGGATGTTCTCAAGGGCGGCGGCAAGAAGATCATCCTCAACCTGGCCGATGTCAACTATATCGACAGCTCGGGGATCGGCGAACTCGTGAGCAGCTATACAACGGTCACCAATCAGGGCGGGCATCTCAAACTGGTGAATCTGACGAAGAAGATCCAGGAACTCCTCGCCATCACGAAGCTGCTGACGGTGTTCCAGGTATTTGACAGCGAGAAGGCCGCGATCGCCAGCTTTTAGCGGAAGATGTTGTTGAAGCTGGGGATTTTCAGGAGATCGTTGATCACGACGAATCCCATCAGCAGGATCAGGAAAACGAAACCCACCTGCACGATCTTTTCCTTGATCCTGAGGCTCAGGTCTCGGCCGATCATCGCCTCGATCAGCAGCAGGAATATCACGCCGCCATCGAGGATAGGGATCGGCAGCAGGTTGAAAATCCCCAGATTCAGGCTCAACAATCCCACAAAACTGAAAAAGAGCCGGGCGCTGCCCGTTCGGGCGGCGCTCCCGGCCACGTTTGCGATTTCAATCGGGCCTGAAATGGTCTTGACCGAGGCTCTGCCGGTAAAGATCCTGCCGATCACCTTGTAGGTAATCACCGCGATATCGTAGTTGTAGCGGGCGGACTCGACCAGCGAGCCCACGAGTCCGTAGTGTTCGCGGTCAGTGGGGATCTCGGTGAAGAATCCGGCGATCACGCGGCCTTCGTCTTCCACCGGCGTGATGGTGATCTGGTGGAGGGTGCTGTTCCTTTGCAGTCCTTCCAGGAGTTCCTCCCAGGTGGCATCCGGGCTGGGCGGCGCGGCCGGTCGCCGGACCTCGAATTGCAGCGGCACCCCCTTGCTCTCCGCGATGATATTCAGGATCTGGTCGAAGCCGCTGCCGGCCCTGCCTCCCCCCTTCACCGACAGGATCTCGTCCCCGATTTTCAGGCCGGCCTTTTTGGCGGCTGAATCCGGATCCAGATCCCGCACGATGGTCCGCGGGATCATGTACTTGAAGCCGAGACTGTCCGAGTCGATGCCTTCGCCGGCTGCCGGATCCAGGCGCAGTTCCAGCCGGCGGTTGTCGCGCTCGATGATCATATGCACCGTATCGCGCGGCGCCGTCCCCAAGGCAATCTCCATGCTCTGCCAGGTGTTGACCTCGTTGCCGTTGATCGAGACGATGCGATCCCCCGACTGCAGTCCGGCGCGGCGTGCGATGGAATTGGGTTGGATCGGGCCGACGACGGCGGGCCCTTTGATGTAGCGCGGCACCAGCATGCCCTGCATGTACGATGTCGCCGTGATCACCACGGCCAGCAGGACATTCATGACCGGGCCGGCCAGCGCAACGAGCAGCCGGTGGCTTTTGGGATGCGAAAGGAACTCGTCCGGCGCGCCCTGGCGCTCTTCGTCAAAAGTCTCGCCGGCCATCTTGACGTAGCCGCCCAGCGGTATCGGGCTGATGCGGTACTCCGTGCCGCCGCGCGTAATACCGACCAACTTGGGGCCGAATCCCAGAGAAAACGTGAGCACGCGTATCTTGAGCAGCTTGGCCATCGCGAAATGGCCGAACTCATGAACGGTGATCACGATGCCCAGTACCACAATAAAAGCCAGGATGGTCTCAATCATCGGTTCGGTTTCCTCAGTGCCTCCAGAACAATGATGCTCTAAAAGGCGACGCCTCTCAATGGGCAGTTGAACGGGCGCGCACCGCCAGAGCGCCTGCCTCCTGTCGCGCCCAGTTGTCAGCCTTCAGGACAGCATGGAGCGTGTCGGCTTCTTCCGGGCGATGGGCATCCAGCACGGCGCCGATGATCCGGGGAATGTCCCCGAATCCGATGCCATCGTTCAGGAAGGTTTCGACCGCAACCTCGTTGGCGGCATTGAGCGCCGCCGGGGCGGTTCCTCCCCGCCGCAGCGCCCGGTATGCCAGGTCAAGGCATGGGAACTTGTCACGATCCGGCTCCAGGAATTCAAGGCTGGCAAGCCGGTGAATGTCGAGCGCGGGCAGCGGACAGGGCCATCGTTCCGGGAACGTCAGGGCATACTGTATGGGAATCCGCATGTCCGTCAGACCCAGTTGGGCCAGCACCGACCCGTCGATGAATTCCACCATCGAGTGAACGATACTCTGCGGATGAATGGCGACCTCGACCTGTTCTGCACGGACGCCGAACAGCCACGAGGCCTCAATCACCTCCAGCCCTTTGTTCATCAGAGTGGCGGAATCGATGGTGATCTTCTTCCCCATGCGCCAGGTCGGGTGATTCAGCGCTTCCTCACGCGTCACCGTCGCGAGTTTTTCCTTGGGCGTGCCGCGGAACGGACCGCCGGAAGCGGTCAGAATCAAACGCCGCACCTCCGGCATGCCGGCGCTGCGCAGGCACTGATGGATCGCATTGTGCTCGCTGTCGACCGGCAGAATCTGCACCCCCGCGCCGCGCGCCTTTTCCATCATCAGCTGGCCGGCCATCACCATGGTCTCCTTGTTGGCCAGCGCGATGGCTTTGCCGCATTCCAGCGCCTGATAGGTCGGCATCAGCCCCGCTGCTCCTGTGGCGGCGGACACCACCATCGTCGTCTCCTCATGGCAGGCGACCTCAACCATGCCGTCCACTCCATGGACAAACCGGGTCTGGCCCACAGGATACCCCCGATGCCGCAGGATGCTCTGCAGTTCTCGTGAAGTGTCCTCGTCCATGCTGGAGGCGATCCGGGGCCGGACGGTTTCTATCTGGTCAGCCAGCACGGCGATGTTCCTGCCGCCCGCCAGCCCCGCCACGCGAAAGGCATCAGGGAAATGCGAGGTCACCCGGAGAGTATTGGTCCCGATAGAGCCAGTGGAACCCAGAATCGAAATCACTTTCATGAAAGCGGCCCCAGGGGTCGATGCGAAACAAACATTGTAGCGAATCTTGGCGCCACGCGCCACCAAACTTCATCGACACGCCGGGCGCCGGCATGAACGGCTCTATCAAAAGGAATGGATCAACTGGAGGTAGAGACACAGGGCGGGGAACGCGAACAGGAGGCTGTCGATGCGGTCGAGGAGGCCGCCGTGCCCCGGGATCAGATGCCCGCTCTCTTTCACCTCGGCGGCGCGCTTGAGCATGGATTCAGCCAGGTCGCCCAACTGGCCGAACACGCCCGTCAGCAGCGCGGCCGGAATCAGCTGCCCGAGGGGCAGATCGGCAAAAAAGAGGTAATGCAAAATCACGGCTGCGAGCACCCCTGCCAGCAGGCCGAATACAGCTCCTTCATTCGTCTTATGGGGGCTGAGCTTGGGAGCAAATTGCGTCCGCCCGAACCACTTTCCGCCCAGAAGTGCCCCGGTGTCCCCGGCCCAGGTAACGGCCAGCACCAGCAGGGTCCACTCCAGGCCGGCATGCGGGCCGAAGGCGAATCGCACGATGTAGGCGGCGTAGAGGCTGAAGCCCAGGTACATGATGCCCAGCAGGTTGACCATCATGCCCGACACGCGGTCCCGGATGGGATCCCGCCGCCACATCGCAGCCAGGAAGGCAGCCAGAAGCAGGCAGGAGAATAAGGTGGCGGCAGGAAGCCAGGCAAGGCGCAGACCGGCGAGGAGAATCCAGAATCCCGCATACCCGAACCAGGGCTGTGCGCGCGCTCCCAGCCTGGCCATGATCTGAAAGTACTCGAAGAGGCACAGGCTCCCGATCACTCCCAGGGCGGCCAGGTACAGGTCAGGCGGAGCGAAGAAGACCGCTGCGAGAGCAACGGGAATCAGTACGACGGCAGAGAGTATCCTCAGGAGCATATCAGCAGTTGTGTGCCGGTGCGGCAATCCTGCTGACTGCCGCAGGGACACGTCCCGGGCTCAGCGTCTGACGCCGTTCCGGATCCCTCCGTAGCGCCGATCCCGCTTCTGGTAGTCCAGAATAGCCTCGAAGAGGTGTTTGCGCCGGAAATCAGGCCAGAGGGTTGGTGTGACGTAGATCTCGGAATAGGCGACCTGCCACAAAAGAAAGTTGCTAAGTCTCATTTCGCCACTGGTACGGATGAGCAGATCGGGGTCCGGGATGCCCGCAGTGTACAGCGAACCGGAGATAGACTCTTCGGTCACCGGTGCATCGTGTCCGTCCTGCCTTTGCAGCAGCCGGTTGAAGGCGTCCACCAGTTCTGCGCGGCCGCCATAGTTCAGCGCGACGACGAGCTGCATGCCGGAATTGCCGCGGGTCTTTTCCATGGCCAGATGGAGCTGGCGCCGGACCGACGGCGCCAGCTCGTCGACCCGGCCGATTGCCAGGAATCGGACGTTGGCATCGACGAGCCTGTCCAGTTCGCGCCGGATGTACTCCTTGAGCAACCCCATCAGCGTCTGCACCTCCGAATGGGGCCGCTTCCAATTCTCCACGGAAAACGCGTACAGGGTCAGAACCTCCAGTCCCAGGCGGGCGCCGACCTCGATGATCTCGCGGACCGAATCGATTCCGGCACGATGCCCCGCGACTCTGGGCCGCCTGCGCAGACGCGCCCAACGTCCGTTGCCATCCATGATCACGGCAATGTGGCGCGGCAGACGCAGCGGATCGATCTTTTTGAGAAGCCCCGCCTCGGCGGATTTGGGCTCTGCCAGGACAGCCTTTTCTTTCATAGGAAAGGGTACTCTCTCCATGCTTGGCCGCTCCATGGTAGCACATCACCGGCACGTTCACACACAAACCGCAGCGGGGCGTAAGAACAGGACGCGCTAATAGCGGACCCGGAGCAGGGTGAGCCCGCGGGCCGGGGCGGTGAAACCTGCCTGCGTGCGGTCGCGCCGGTCGAAGAGGGCCTGGAAAGCAGCCATGGTCATCTGCCCGCGCCCCAGTTCGAGCAACGTCCCGGCCATGTTGCGGATCATGTGGTGCAGAAAGCCGTCCCCCTCAACCGTGAGCTCCAGCCGGCGGCCCATGCTTCTGAGCCGGCAGTCGTAAATGTGACGCACAGTATTTTCGCGGCCGCCTCCCTTGGCGGCGAAGCTGGCAAAATCATGCGCGCCCAGGAACATGGCTGCGGCCCGCGCCATGCGGCCCACATCCACAGGGTACGGATAATGGAAGAACTCACGTGCCAGGTGCGGCGGCATGACGGTGCCGCGGTATATCCGGTAACGGTACACCTTGGAACGCGCGCTGCGCCTGGCATGAAAACCGGCCGGCATCTCACGGGCGGAAAGGATGCGGATATCAGGAGGCAACTTGCTGTTCAGCGCACGGACAAGATTCGGGACTGCGATGGCGGAACCGGTGGCGAAGCTGGCAACGAACCCCCGGGCGTGAGTTCCGGCATCGGTCCGGCCGCTGCCCGCAGGGCAGGCCGGCTCACCGGTGATTTTCCGGATCGCCTCACGTAACTCGCCCTGGACCGTATTCTGATTCTTCTGGATCTGCCAGCCGTGGTACGGGGTGCCGTCGAATGCCAGCACGAGCTTGATATTGCGGGGCGTCTTCATCGGCTGCCCGGCTTGACGGCCTTCCCACCGGCCCGGCACATGGGGCAGTCATCGGGCGGGTAATTGGGGACGTCCAGCACTGCCAGAGCCGCGCCGGGGACGCCGAGGTCTGTTCGACCGCCGCTGCGGTCGATAATGGCTCCGGCGGCAATAATGGTCCCGCCGGCCTGTTTTATGACATCCATCGTCTCACGAGTGGATCCGCCGGTAGTCACAACATCTTCCACCACATAGCATCGTTCACCCGGATCGATGCGGAATCCGCGCCGCAACATGAGGACACCCTCCTGACGCTCGGCAAACAGGGCTCGCACGCCAAGGGCGCGGGCAACCTCGTGAGCCACCAGAATGCCTCCCAGCGCGGGTGCGACGACCGACTCGGGCGGCCCCGCACGTTCGAGCATGAGGGCGGCAAGCGCGCTGCCGAGCGCAGCGGCGTGCTGCGGGTGCTGTAATACCAGGGCACACTGCAGGTAACGGCTGCTGTGCAGGCCCGAGGAGAGGCGGAAATGCCCTTCCAGAAGGGCGCCGGACTCCCTGAAGAGTGCCAGAATGTCTTCCTGGGTCATATCTGTCCCCCGGAGCCTCTGTCGATTACACAAAAAGCGGTCGCTGCGCAGGCTACAAAGTAACAGCATCTATGTTAAAATAGAAGTCCCTCTGCTAAAAGGAGCGTCTTTATGTCAGGTCATTCAAAGTGGCATTCCATCAAGCACAAGAAGGCTGCGGCCGATTCGAAGCGCGGGCGCATTTTCACCCGCCTGATCAAGGAAATGACCGTCGCCGCACGTTCCGGCGGAGGCGATATTGACGCGAATCCCCGGCTGCGTCTCGTGGTCAACACGGCGAAGGCTGCCAACATGCCGGCTGAAAACATCAAACGTGCAATTATGCGCGGCACGGGCGAACTTCCCGGCGTCTCTTATGAAGAGATCAACTACGAAGGCTATGGGCCCGGCGGAGTCGCCATTTTCATGCGTACCCTTACCGACAATCGCAACCGCACGGTCGCGGAACTGCGGCACATCCTCTCGAAAAACGGCGGGAATCTTGGTGAGGGCGGGTGCGTGGCCTGGATGTTTGAGCGAAAAGGGTACCTGGTGGTTGAGAAGGCCGCTGCCAGCGAGGAGAAACTCCTGGATATCGTCTTGAACAGCGGCGGCGACGATATGGCCGAGGACGGCGACAACTACGAAATCTTCTCCGCTCCGGAGAAATTCGAGGCCCTCAAGATGGCGCTCGAATCGGCCAGCGTGCCTCTGGCGGCCTCCGAAGTCTCGATGGTCCCGCAGAATTACATCAAGCTCGAGGGCAAAGAGGCTCAAACCATGCTCAAGCTCATGGAGGCGCTCGAAGACCAGGAGGACATCCAGAACGTCTGGGCCAACTTCGACATCGACGAGGCGGCGCTGCAAGAGGCTTCGTGAGACCGTTTTCTCATGCGAATACTGGGGATTGACCCTGGAAGCGAGACGACGGGCTACGGCCTCATCGAGTCGGACGGATCCCTTCACGCCGCCGTGTTTTTCGGCGCAATCCGCACTTCACCGCGCCGGCCATTCCATGAACGTCTGCTGCAGATCTATGACGGCCTGACCGACATTCTTTCCCGCGAGACCGTCGACGCCGTTGCCATCGAGGGAGTGTTTTATGCGGCCAACGTGCAATCGGCGCTCAAACTGGGCCATGCCCGGGGCGTGGCACTGCTGGTTGCGGCCCGGCGGGGGCTTCCGGTTTTCGAGTATTCGCCCCTGGAAATCAAGAACGCCATTGTGGGCTACGGGCGCGCGGAGAAGAGTCAAGTGCAGCTGATGGTCCGCCGCCTGCTGCAGTTGCCCGAGACGCCGACTCCCGATGACGCTGCGGACGCTCTGGCCATCGCCATATGCCACAGCCACCGGATGGGCAGCACCGCATCCCGGCCGCGGCGCAAGCGTCACAGGAAAACCTGATTCAGGCTGCATCCCCATTTTTGGACCACGAAATACACGAAATTGGTTTCGTAGTACTACGCTCCAAATTCGCGCTTTTTTGCACAATTTGATGGGAATCATCCCTGAACAAGCGAATCAAGGCAGCCGAACCACGCAGACCTCCAGGAAGCCGCTGTCCATTGAACGTATGCGGCACAGCAAGCGGATTCCTGCACAGATGCTAACTGCGGCAGACCGCGACGGCGGCATAGCCGACGACTTGCTGGTAATCGCCGCTGATGTCGCCCGAGTTGGCGTAGCGGATCAACCGCCCCTCCTTGGCTCCCAGGTCGCGACAGGCGGTCAGCAGCGATACCGCAGGAGCAAAGCCGCACATGCTGACATTCTTCTCCATGACGGTCTGAAACAAGCCCTTCGGATTCACACCCACAATCTCGTCGATGGCGCAACGATCCTTCCGGGATGCGACATCCGCCCGCTCATAATGGCTCATGTCGGAACTGGCGATCAGCAGCACGGGCTCCGCTGTCGTTCGGATCACCCGGGCGAGTGCGTGGCCGAGGGTTTCGAGCGCGCCGTAATCCGAGGTGCCGACGCAGATGGCCGCGAACCGGGGCGACTCGACCAGCACCTGAAGGAACGGGATCTGCACCTCGAGGGAATGCTCGCGCATGTGCGCGGCCTTATCCTCTGCCAGCATGTCGCACTCGCGCAGCAGCAGCTTGTTGATCTCGTCGTCGACAGCCGCCAGGCCCAACGGAGTGCGCCATTGTCCTGCGGGATGAAGCGCCAGGGAAGCCCCTCTGCCCGTGTGATTGGGTCCGAGCAGAATGAAACGCCCGGGAATCCGGACTGCCGAATAGGCGGCGCCGGCCACTGCACCCGAATACATGTATCCCGCGTGCGGCGCCACAATACCGCTGGCGTCAAGCAGCGACTCACTCCGCACCAGGTAGGACTGGATCTCCGCACGCAGGTTTTGCGGATTTGCGGGGTAAAACTGACCTGCAAAAGCCGGTTCCCTGATCATGGCCGCGCCTCCCGCTCATAAACCACGAAATACACGAAACCACTTTCGTGTATTTCGTGGTTTGACAGTTACCAGTTCCATATCTCGCCGAATTCCCCCCTGGCATAGTCCGAGAGCGATTCATAGAGGTCGTCCCCCGGAAGCTGCAGCTCTGCCGGATGATCGGATTCCAGCTCGGCCAGGACCGCTCTGGTGCACGCCTGAAGCCCGGCAGGACCGTAGCCGCCCTCCAGCAGGAAACAGATCCTGCCCTCGCAATTGCGGTCTGCAGCCCTGCACAAGGAGGCCGCCGCGGATGCGTAGCCCGCCACGCTGACGGTCAGTCCGCCGATAGGATCTCCTGCCAGCGCGTCGAAGCCGGCGGAGACCAGGATGAACTGAGGCCGGTACTGATCGAGGATGGCGGCCACGATCTCCCGGTAGATCGGCACGAAAACAGCGTCGCCGGCGCCGGCCGGCAGCGGCATGTTGATATTGTATCCCCAGCCCTCCAGAAGTCCGATTTCGCCGAAACGCCCGGTGCCAGGGTAAAACGGGTACTGGTGCGTGGAGATGTAGAGAACCTGAGGATCGCTGTAGAAGCACGCCTGTGTGCCGTTGCCGTGATGAATATCGAAATCGACGATGGCGATCCTCTCGAGCTTGCGGACGCTTTTCAGGTACGCGGCGCCCACGGCGATGTTGTTGAACAGGCAGAATCCCATCGCGCGATCGCGCTCGGCGTGATGCCCGGGCGGCCGGACGAATGCAAAGCTTCGGGCGATCGTGCCGTCGAGGGTTGCGGCCGCGCAGGCCGGCACGCTGCCGGCCGCCAGCAGGGCAGTGTCATAACTTGCCGCGCACACCGGCGTGTCCGCGTCCAGATAGCGCGGCGCGTTCAGCGAAGCCTGCCTGACGTTTTCGATGTGGCCCCGCGTATGCACCCAGGTGAGTTGCTCCTCGGTGGCGGGGCGCGCTTCGATGCGCGGCCAGCGCTGCGCGATGCCGGACTCATCGAGAACCTGCTGAATGTGCGCCAGCCGGCTCGGAGACTCCGGATGCAGGCTGCCGGGATCGTGGAGACGAAAACGGTCGTCGATCAAATAACCCGCGGTACTCATGCCCGGTATGCTCCATGCCTCGCGAAAGCTACTCTAGCAAATCAACAAAACGATCGGAAGGAAATGCGCAGCTGACGGACAGACTGCAACAAGAACATTAGCTTCGCATGCCCTTGATGGACTAAAATGTCGGGATTGCAGGGGTAGCGATATGCGACGAGATCTTCTACCGGCTTCGTTTCTTGCGGCGGTGTTGTTTTCCATCTCGGCCTTCGGCCAGGGCCAGCTTTTTCCGGCAGGTGTCACCGTCACTCTGTTTGGGACCTTCACCGTGCATGCGACGCCCGGGGCCAAGCTGCCCGATTCCTTTTTTGTTGTCCTTTATGGAAGCGACAAGAGCGTTTATGGTCGCCAGCCTGTTTCCAGCGGCGGCACGTATCAGTTTCTTAGGGTCGGCAACGGCGATTGGGAGATTGCCGTTGAAGCGAATGGCGAAGATGTTCTGCGTATCCCGCTGACGCTGATGCAAACCCGCAATACTGAGATGCGCAAAAACCTGGATTTGCAGTGGAGTGAAAAGCCAGGTGCGACACCGGGTAAGCCGGGAGGAATTTCCGCGAAGGACATCTATCCGCGCCCGGCGGGGAATGCGACGCTGATGAAGCAGGCTCAGGCAGCGAGCGGAAAAAAGAACTACGGCGAGGCTGCAAAGGTCCTGAAAACGATCGTTGAAACAGACCCCAAGGATTTTGAGGCGTGGACCGAATTGGGTACGGTGATGTTCACGCAGGGAAATCAGGGAGAGGCTGAAAAAGCCTTTATGCGGGCGCTGGAGGAACAATCTGACTATCCGCTGGCACTGTTGAATCTGGGCAAGCTGAACTACACCCAGAAGAACTACGAGGCGGCCATCGCCCCCCTGAGTCGGCTTGTCGGCGCCCATCCCGAAATGGCGGAAGCCCGGCGCTTCCTCGGTGAATCCTATCTGCGCATCAAAAAGGGATCCCTGGCGGTTCGGGAGCTGGAAGAAGCCGCGCGCCTGGATCCTGCCGGCCAGGCGGAGGCTTTGTTGAGTCTGGCCGCATTGTACGACGGCGCCGGCTACAAGGACAGAGCGGCTGCCGAGTACGTAAAATACCTCGCAATGAAGCCGGATTATCCTGAAAAAAAGAAACTCGAAAAGTACATTCAGGACAATAAGAAACTCTGAACTGCACCGACAACAGAGCGCCAGTCTGGAGTGCTGCGATCGGAATCGGTGTCGAATGGTGCTCAATTAGTGATAACTACAATCAGCTGTAGATGCTGCCAAATCAATTGGTGAAGCCCTGCCCCTTTCAGGGTCCAGATTGGACTCTCTAATAAGGCACAATTCGGGTCGGAATCGGGCTGATATGCCTTCGATCCCGATCCCGATCCCGATCCCGACCCCGACATCCAATCGTTGAGATCTTTGTATCTATATGCACGCGGACCCTTTCTGGCCGCTTTGCGGTCCGCTTCGATATTATGTTTGACATGCGTTGATTTCTGGTAATAATCAGGGAATTAGCAGCAATTAACAGTCTGAAGGCTGGGTGCCTCAAACGCTGATTCCGGGATTTCGAGCGGCGTCATACCTGGAAACCTGGCAGGGTGGCTTCTCGAACTGAGGGGACGACATCAGCAGGTTTTGCCTCCATGCCTTGGAATAAGTGGCTCTTCGGCACATTGAAACAGCCACTTCTCGTGAGAAGGAGGAGTATTAGATATGCGAATTTCTCGGTTGTCAGTTTTGCTTCTAATCTTGCTGACGCCTTACCTTTTTGGACAGAATCTCACAACATTGACTGGAATCGTCACAGATCCATCAGGGGCTGCGGTTCCGGGTGCCGCGATCACCATGGTCAATACGCAGACCGGCGCCCAGCGTGAAACTGTCTCCAACGAAACAGGAATATACAGTTTCCCCTCGATAGCGCCGGGAACCTGGCAGCTGACGGCAAAAAAGGCCGGGTTTACTACCATTGAAATCAAGGACATCCGTTTGCAGGTCAACACGCCCGCCACGCTCAACGTCAAGTTTGAAAAGGTCGGGGGCGTCACGGAGACGGTTACAGTTATGGCTTCGGCAGCGATGGTCAATACCACGGACGCCTCCCTGGGCAACGCGATTGCCGGTTCGTCCATTCTGCAGCTCCCTTCGTATGCCCGCAACGTGGTCGGCCTGCTCCTGCTCCAGCCGGGCGTCACGGAAGACGGCCAAGTCAACGGCGGCAAGTCCGATCAGGCCAACGTCACTCTGGACGGCGTTGACGTTAACGATCAGGTCGAGCGCCGACTGACGAATCCTGTCCTGCGGGTGACGCTGGACTCGGTCCAGGAGTTCCGCACCACGACCACAAATGCGAATGCGGATTCGGGGCGCGGCTCCGGCGCCGACATCGCCCTGGTGACCAAGAGCGGCACCAACGACGTTCACGGCTCGGCGTACTGGTACAATCGCAACGAGAATTTCGTCGCGAACGACTTCTTCACCAATCGCAACATTGCGCCGGTCTATAAGCCTTTAGGGCCGGCTCACGGCAAGCCTTGCACGCCGCAGCAGATGGCCACGGAGTTTGAAAATTGCAAATCAGAAATCCCGGCATTGAAAATCAACATTTTCGGCGGTTCGTTCGGAGGACCGATCATCAAGAACCGGCTGTTGATATTCGCCAACTACGAAGGCCGTCGCGATGCGAGCGCGACGGTCTCGAACCGGACGGTCCCGACCGACGACCTGCGCAACGGCATCGTCAACTACCATGATAAGTCGGGTGCGCTCAGGCAGATCGGTCCTGCCGAGATTAAGCAACTCGCCGATCCGACAGGTATCGGGCTCAATCCCAATTCGCTGAAAGTCTTCAACATGTACCCGAAGTGCAACGTCGCCGGCTCGGGAGATCTTCTGAACACCTGTACATATCAGTTCAACGCGCCGCGGCACACCAAGCAGGATACCTACATCGCGAAGATCGATTACATCGCGGACGCTGCCGGCAAGCACCAGTTTTCCGTGCGCGGCAACCTTCAGAATGATCACTCCGACGGCACGCCGCAGTTTCCAGGGCAGCCGCCGTCCTCGGTGACCCTCAGCAACAACAAGGGGATGGCGGCCGGCTACACGTGGGTGTTCCGTCCCAACATGGTCAGCACCTTCCGGTACGGATTCACACGGCAGGGCGGGGAAAGCACCGGCCTGCGGAATTCCCCGGTCACCACTTTCCGTGGATACGACAACATCTTCGCTTCAGGTACCGCTTCGAAGCGCACGGTTCCCGTCCACACGATCAGCGAAGACTTCTCATGGATCGAAGGGAGGCACGATCTCCGCTTCGGCGTTACGGTCCGTCGAATCTCGAACCAGACCCTGCGAAACGATACCTACCACAGCGCGACCACGAATGCATCCGGTCTTGCGGGGAGCGGCGCCGAGCTTTACCAGAACATCCCCGGCGGGCTCTTGAGCGGGGATACGGTCAGCTATACCTACGCGATGGGCGCGGCCCTGGGGCTGATCAGTCAAATCAATTCCGTCTACAAGTACGTGGCTAAACTGGACGGGAGTGCGACCGTGGTCCCCCAGGGCGGGTTTGTCGCGCTGGATTTCAGGGGCGAGGAGTACGAGCTGTACGCCCAGGACAGCTGGAAGATCCGCAACAACCTGACCCTTACGGCCGGTCTCCGCTATTCGCTCATGCCGGCGGTTCACGAAGCCAACGGCCAGCAGACTTCCCCCAGCATCCCGCTTGCCGAATGGCTCGCGAAGCGCGGCGCTCTGGCTGCGCAGGGGCGTTCGCAGGTAGAAGCCGGGAAGATTTCGTTTATTCTGCCCAGCATGCCGGGAGGAAGATCGTTGTACCCGGATTTCAAGAACTGGTCTCCGCGAATCGGCCTGGCCTATTCCCCCAGCGGGGAGAGCAAGTTCACCAAAACTCTTTTTGGCGAACCCGGGAAGACCTCCATTCGGGCCGGATTCGGGATGTTCTACGACCTGATCGGACAGCCGCTGGCCGCTAATTTCGCCAACTCGATGTTTGGTCTCTCCACACAGCTCAGCAACCCGCTCAACACGCTGGATGCATTCACTGCTCCGCGTTTTGTCGATTTCTATCAGATTCCAACGAATTTCCTCCAACCTGCGCCCCCGGCCGGATTTCCGGTCACTTATCCCGATGTTTTCGCAATTACCAACAGCCTTGACGATCAGCTGAAGGCGCCCTACACGATGAACCTGAACTTTAGCTGGGGCCGCGATTTCGGCAAGGGCCTGTTCATTCAGGCCTCGTACGTCGGCCGCATGTCAAGGCACTCGCTGATCAATCGCGATGTGGCCATGCCCACCAACCTCAAAGACCCCAAGTCAGGTCTGACCTACTTCGAGGCGATGCAGCAGTTGGGTTACTACACTGATCGCGTGGATGGAAACCGGTCCACGTCGTACACGCGGCTCGCTCCCATTCCCTATTTTGAAAACCTCTGGCCGAACGCCGCGGGCGGCGGGTTCACCGCCACGCAGAACATCGGCAATTTCTACGTTCGCAGCAGCAACCAGGGCGACTTCACCAACGTCCTGCAGGCAATGGACTTCACCTGCCTGACCACCGGCACCACCTTCCGTTCGGACGGCAGGGTGCGGTACCTCGGCTGCTCCACTCTGGGACCGAATCCAATGTTCAGCAGCCAGTTTGGCGCATTGTCCGCAAGAAGCTCGATTGGGAACGGCAACTACCACGCCGCTCAGCTGACCGTGCGCAAGCGGTTTGCCAACCTGCAGTTCGACTTCAACTATACTCTCAGCAAATCCATCGACCTCGCCTCGGGCAATGAAAACTCCGGCTCATGGGGCGGTGGAGTCATCACCAATTCCTGGAATCCCGGCGAACGGCGTGCGGTTTCGGATTACGACACACTGCACGCGGTCAATGCCTACGGCGTGTATGCGCTTCCGTTCGGCAAAGGGATGAGGTTCGGCAGCCAGTGGAACGGATTCCTGGATGCCATTTTCGGCGGCTGGCAACTTTCGGGGACATACCGTCAATCGTCCGCCACCGTAACCAGTACCAGCACAGGCTCCGTGTGGCCCACCAACTGGCAGCTCAGCAACCCGGCGGTGCCTACCGGATTGCCTTTCCCCGAAATGCAAATCAATAAGAACGGAACGCTGTCCACCGGCAGCAAGAATGTCAGTGCATTCGCCACGCAGCAGGATGCCGCAGCCGCGATTGCTGCCTACCGGCAGAGTCTCCCCGGCGAAGGCGGATTGCGCAACAACATCAGGACCTGGGGTAATTGGAACATCGATTCGGCGCTGGCCAAGTCGTTCAAAATGCCTTACAAGGAAGGTCACGCCATTCAGATCCGGTGGGAAACCTTCAACATGACCAACAGCCCGATTATGAGCAGTCCCGGCATGAGCATGACCCAAACCTCCACGTGGGGCCGGATCTCGGGTCAGCGTAATGATCCGCGGCGGATGCAGTTCGCACTCCGCTACGATTTCTGATCCGCTTACTTACCTGCCATGAACGAGGGGCAAGCCGCCACGGCTTGCCCCTCGTTGTTTCAGCGGTTTTTGCCCAGGTTATCGCTTCCGGTTGGATTCGTAGAGGGTGATCCTGGCTTTCAGGGCTTGGGCCATGGGATGGTTATTCTGCTGGGATGCGATAGCCAGCGCCTGGCGCTCGACCTGAACGGCTTCCTGGAACCTGCCCAGTTCTGCGTAAGTCCGGCCCAGCAAATCAAGCACCTCGGGATCCCTGCCGTTTGACAGTTTCACTGCCTCTTCCAGATGGCCCGCTGCCTCCTCAAACCTTCCTTTCGTCGCCAGGGCAAGCCCGAGGTTTTTTTGGGCACTGGCGACATCGGGATTGAGCTCGACGGCCTTTTGCAGGTGTGGGATGGCCAGATCGATCTTGCCTTGCTGAGCGAGAATCGCTCCGAGATTGGAGCGCGCGCCGGTATGCCCGGGATCCAGTTGCAGGGCCTTCTCGAAATCGGCGATCGCCTCGTTGAGCCTTCCTCGGCCGGCCAAGGCTTCCCCCAGGTTGTTGTAGGCCTCAGGATAGCGCGGGCTGAGATCGAGCGCCTTCCGGTAATGCGCTATGGCTTCGTCCACCCTCCCCGTCTCGGCCAGTGCAACGCCGAGATTATTGTGCACCGATGCTTCCGGAGGGCCGAGCGCCAAGGCCTTCTGCCACTCCGGTATCGAAGCTTCATACTGCCCGTTTTTCAGCAACTCCGTGGCAACATCCACGACCCGGTAATAGTCGGTGGCCGGAGCGTCGATCTTCAGCAGCCCGTCCGGAGCGATATTCACGAACTCAGGGATGTTCACCGCGCGGTTTGCGGCCGTCGCGTTCTCGATCAGAATGGCAGGACTGTCGTTGCCCTCTGCGTCGATGTGGGTCAGAAACATCTGGGTGTAAGGAGACCGGCTCTTGGACGAAAAGACCAGCCAGCGTCCGTTCGGCGAGAAACTGTGCCAGGAATTCATGAGCGGGGTGTTGCACCGCATCCGCCGTGTCTGGCCGCCGGCCGCCGGCACGATGTAGAGCTGGCTGTCGGGGCGCATCAGCAGGCCGTTGCGGCACTGGACGTAGACGATCCAGCGGCCGTCCGGGGAGATCTTGGGAAAGCTGTTGCTCATGCCGTTCTGCGAGGCGCCGGCGATCGGTTCGGGGCGGCCGCCCCTGCCGTCGTTGAAGGGCACGCGGTACAGATCATACTGGATCTGCGTTTCAGCCGGATCGTTCGCGGAAGCGGCCGGCTTCACGCCTGCAGGATATGCGTCCCTGGCTTCCGCTCTGGCAAAAACCAGGTACTTGCCGTCCGGGCTCCAGGTCGCATTCGCCTGCACATAGCGCGGATCGTCCGCGCCCGGCAGCGGCTGCAGCCGGCCTACGGACCGATCATACCAGGCGAGAATTCCTCTCGTCGGATAGAACACCTGGAGGAATCGGTAGTCTGTGAAATTGGCGACATAGTACGTCGATACCAGGTCTATGGGGTTTTTGCGCCGTTCATAATCCGATTGGTCTATTCCCGGATCGTTGATCATTGTGATCACGGTCCGTCCGTCCGGTGAAATCTGGGACATGAAGCCGACCCGAAGCTTGCCGCCCAGTTTGCCCCGGAACGTGCTCCACGCCACCACATCCTCGTTGCGGATAGACATTTGCGGCCGGATCGGGACAATGGCGTACAGCCCCTTGTCGTTCTGCGGCCCGTCCACGTCTATACCCATGGTCTTGCCGTCGCCGGACATGGAATGGCAGTTCGCGCAGCTGTGAAGGCCTTCCATCAGCAGCCTGCTGCGGCTTTCAGCGACGCTGCGCAAGCGCCATGCGATCAAAGGCACCGATTTGGCGGCCAGCGGTTTGATGACACCCTTCTCCGTTTCCGAAGGCATCAGCGGCACGTCCCGATAGAAGATCGGCGCCCCCACCGGGTCCGTCGAGGTCCGGATTTCAAGCCGGCCTTGTGAAAGGATCCGGTTCGGGTTCCCCTCACGGTATCCCGCGAGGGTCACCGCAGCGGCGCCCGTCACCGAGTTTTTCTTGATGACCGCCCATGTGTCGTCGTCGGGAGTCCATGTATGGGCTTCGGCTTGTTCCGGCGTGAGCTTGGGGGGCTCGTTCGCCGAGGAGGAACACCGGGGATCGATCTCACCGATACGCATGCGCTCGCCGCGCGATACGGCCCGGAGGCCGGCGGAGCCGTCGGCAAACTCGACATCGACCGCCCATGAGGTTGTGGTCTTGTCAGGATCCCGCCAGAGGAAGGTCGGGGCGGGAAACTCGGGAGGGAAGATCGCTCCGTTGCCCGGGTAATCGATCAGGATCTCAGCCGTTCCCTGGGGAATCGCCGTGCGGGGGAAATAGTAGGCAGCCAGTCGCCATAGAATCACTCCACCCACAATGGCCAGCGCACCGATCACGAGCACGCGCGCTCTTGCTTGACGCAAGGGACCTCCAGTTCAGGCAACGGTGCAGCGCTGCTCCTTGATGTGGGCCGCGAACTCGTCGTAAAACTTGCCGACGAAGCTTTCGACCGGCATGGCACACGCGTCGGAGAGCGGGCAGATCGTGCGTCCCTTCAGGTTGGCGCAAATGTCGAGCATGATCTCGAGCTCGCCGGCCCTGCCGGCGCCGTGTTCGATGCGCGTCAGGATCTGAACCAGCCACTCGGTCCCCTCCCGGCACTGGGTGCACTGCCCGCAGGATTCCTCGGCATAGAATCTCGTGATCCGCCGCACCGCCTTCACCATGCAGGTAGTCTCATCCATCACAATCACGCCTGCGGAACCCAGCATGCTGCCCGCCTTCGCCACGGAGTCGAAGTCGAGGTGCACGTCCACCTGGTCGGCGGTCAGGACCGGCACCGAAGAGCCGCCGGGGACCACGGCTTTCAGCTTGTTGCCGTTGCGTATGCCGCCGCAGTGATCGTAGATCAACTCGCGCAGCGTGATGCCCATGGGAAATTCATAGACGCCCGGCTTCCGTACGTGGCCGCTGACGCCATAGAGCCTGGTCCCCGTGTTGCGCTCACTGCCGATGCCGGCAAACCATTCGGCGCCGTTGTTGACGATGTGCGGGATATTGGCCAGAGTTTCCACGTTGTTGATGACTGTGGGGCACTGGTACAACCCGACGACCGCAGGAAACGGCGGTTTCAGTCGCGGGTGCCCCCGCCTCCCTTCAATGCACTCGAGCAACGCCGTTTCCTCGCCGCAGATGTAGGCTCCCGCCCCCTGGTGCAGGATGATGTCCAGAGCATAGCCGGAGCCCAGGATATTGCTCCCCAGGTAGCCCCTCTCGTACGCTTCCGCCAGGGCCTTTGCCACTACCTTTGCCCCGTAACAGAACTCGCCCCTGAGAAATATGAACGCGAGATGGCAATCCAGGGCATACGCGGAAATGATCGTCCCCTCGATCAGCTGATGGGGGTCTTTTTCGATGATGAGGCGGTCCTTGAATGTGCCGGGTTCGCTTTCGTCGCCGTTGACGCACAGGTACACCGGCTTCCCCGAATTCTTGGGCACGAAACCCCACTTCATGCCTGTCGGGAAACCCGCGCCGCCGCGTCCTCGCAGACCTGATTTCTTTACCATGTCGGTGATCGCCGCAGGCGAAAGCTCCCGCAAAGCCTTGCGCAGTCCCTGATAGCCGCCAAGCGACTCGTAGACATCGATCCGTGTGAGATGGGGAACGTCCATGTTGCGCGTCAAGATCTTGATGGACATCGGGGACACGCTTCCTTTCCTCAAGCGGGCCTTTCATGCTACCACAGGGGGCGAGGCCTATAAAATGCCAAACACCGTGCTTCCGCAGGACTGTTCGCGAACTCGGGTGCCGGATTTCCTGTATTCATCGTGTACAATGAGGCATACAGGAACCGGCTCTTATGGTGTCACGCGAGGTGCTGCAGATACTGCAGGCCGCGTACGAACGCGGCCGGCGTCGTTATCCGACCGTCGGGCTCTCGTTTGAATCGTTCAGCGGCCGCATCGAGGAGATCCTGGCTGCCGGTCATTTCCAGCATACGGCGGGTTCCAGGGATGACGGGGAGAGCTGCACTTCCGCCGGTTGCCCGGATTGTCTTTCGCAGTCTCGACAACTGCACCACGAAGACCTGTTCCTGGCATTGGCCTGCGTGCAGGGTGATCGCGTAGCGTGGGAGTGCTTTGCCGAGGAGTACCTCGAACTGCTCCGGCGTTTCGCCATGCGTGCCTGCCGCAGCTGCGATGCCGGCGAAGACCTCGCCCACGAAATCGTGACCTCGCTCCTCGGCGGCCGCGCCGAACCGGTTCCCGCTGGGCTGGATTGCGCACAGCCGGCTGGCAATGCCGGGGTAGCCCGGCATGCCGCCGGCTCGGGCAAGCTCGGCAGCTTCAACGGCAGAGGATCACTGGCCGGCTGGCTGCGGGCTGCCGTGTCCCACGCAGCCATTGATCGACTCCGCCGCGGCCGCAAGCAGGTTTCGCTCGACGAATTGCTGGAACAGGGGAACCTTGCAGGCCTGCCGGACGGCAGTGGCACGGATCAAATGGAAAACCTCGATGCGCACTGGGTGCCGGTGCTGGCAGGCGCCCTGGAAGCGGAGATCTCACGCCTTGAACCGCGTGACCGCCTCCTGATCACGCTGTACTATGTCCAGGGTGCACCCCTGAAAGCCATCGGCCGCCAGTTCGGTGTCCACGAGGCGACCGCATCGCGCTGGCTGGAGAAATTGCGCAACGGCATACGCAAACGGGTCGAGCGCGCGCTGCTGCGGCGCCATGGGCTCAGCGCTCGTGACCTGGCGTCGATCTGGCAGCTGGCTTGCGAAAGTGACCTGGCTGGACTCGCGCCCGTGCCGCGTTCCGCTCCTGCGGACGATAAGAACCCAAAGAAGATGCAAGGCGGAGTGTCATGAACGTCATACATAAGGGTGAGCCATGAAGAGCCAATGGGTGGACGAAGCGTTCAGGCGCATCCTCGCTCTGCGGCGGGATGTTGCGCCGGGGCCTTGCCCGGACGCCAATGAATTTGCCGCCTATCTGGAGGCCCGCCTGAATACCGCGGAGACGGCGCGCTTTGAAGAACATGCATCCAATTGCCGTTCCTGCCAGGAAACGCTGGCGCTCTCCCTGCAACTGGCGGATACCGAAGACGATACAGTTCGCAGACCGGTCGCCGAACCGGCGAGGTCCGCGTACCGCACCTCGCCTTTGAGGTTTGCACTTGCCGCCGCGGTGCTGCTGACCGTCGGCGTGCTTCTGTTTCAGACTGCCCGGGAAGCCCGGATGGTCCAACCGGAATCCCAGATTGCCCGGCGGGAAGCCAAGGGCGATATGCCCAGGCCCGAAGCGGCAGCTCCGCAGAGCGAAGCGATCCAACCGGCCAAAGTCTCTCCGGCTGTTCCCCGGGAATCTGCCGGCGTACCCCGCATAGCGGCAGACAAAAAAGAACTGGCCGCGAATCAGCCTTCCTTTGGGGAGCCTGCAGGAGCTGCCGCCGCCGCTCCCGCCATTCCGGCCGGCACAGGCGTGCCCGCGCGCGTTTCCCAGGTTGCGGCCGCGCGCGATGAAAAGGCCGCGGCCCCCAAGGCTGCGGTGGGAGAGCTTGTAGCCGAAGAGCAAAAAGCCCTGCCGGCGCAGCGTGTCAATCTGGCGGACAAAGCAAAGCAGGCCTATGTGCAGGCGGATGAATCCCGATTGCAGCCTGCCATTGCCAACCAGCAGCCTGCCGTCGCCAACCAGCCGCCTGCCGTGGGTCAGGCACGTGCCGGCAATGTGCAGCAGATAGCGGCGCAAGCTCCTGCGGAGGCCGTATCGGTGCAGGCTGGGCGGCCGGCAGCCGACGAACGCGTGCGGCTGGCCCTTCAGGAAGCGTCGGCAGCCAAAGAGAAGGAGCAGAAGTACGGCGGTCGCGCCCTCCTGCGGACAACCAGCTGCTGGGTGGAGGTCGAATGTACCCGGCATGTGGAGGCACCGGCGCGCGAAATCGCGAGGGATTCCAAAGAATTCGCCGACATGCTCGCCAAGGAACCGGTCCTGGCGGAACTGCCCAAGGACCTGCCCGTCCTGATCTTCTGGAACGGCACGAACCTGCTGATCCGATAGCCGGGCCAACCAGCCGTTTCGCGTATTTCGTGTATTTGGTGGTTTCGTTATTCGTAATTGTTTAGCGTATGCCTGGGGGCGTGCCACTTGCGCCAAAAATGCCACGGATTTCACGGATTCCACAGATTGAATCCGTGAAATCCCTGGAATCCGTGGCGCTTGGTCGGTCTGGCTAAACTGTTACCGTTATTCAGAGTCAGCACTCGGGGCGGAATTCGCCCACTCGCACCTGTGCGGGCCGCAGCAGGGTTTCGCCCATTCGATAGCCGCGGAGAAGTTCTTCAACCACGATTCCGTCCCTGGCCCGGTTGTTGACAGGCACCACGCCGACCGCCAGGCTCAGCTTCGGGTCGAAGGGCAGGTTCATCACATCGATGGGCTCAATCGATTGTGCTTTCAGCTTTGCCTGGAAGAGCTCGACGGTCATCTTTACTCCCGCCAGCAGGTCTGATTTGGCTCCCCCGACCGGAACGGCCTGCAGTGCCCGCTCGAGGTTGTCCAGCACATCGAGAAAGGGTTGCAGCAGATTCACCTTATCGAGCACCAGTTTGCGTTCGTATTCCGCCGCCAGCCGGGCCTTTGTTCGTGCCGTCTCCTGATCGATCTGCGCGACCTTTTCTTTGAAGCGCCGCTCGGTGTCGGCCACCTTTGCCAGCAGTTCTTCGACATAGGTGGGGTAGCGCGGCTTCTCCTCGGTATAGCCGGTTACAGGGGAAGCCGCGGCTGCGTCCGTGAAATGCCGCTTATCCACCACGCGATACTGCTGGGACGCCTCGAAGGTGTCTGTTTCAGGCTGAAGGTGTGAAGATTCACCCGAGTTGATCGGAATATTCCTGCTGCCCACGATGGTCCAACCCCTGATTAAGCACTGCCGGTTGTGTTTGCCGTTACGGCGGACTCTCAGGAAGTCCTGCCGAGCAGGCGCTCGATCCGTTTCGCGATCGGCGGATGGGTGCTGAAAATGCTCATCAAACCGCCGGCCGAGAACGGGTGCACGATGAACATGTGTGCGGTGCTCGGCGAAGCGTCCATAGGGAGGCGCTTGCTGCTGTTTTCGAGCTTCTGCAGCGCGGACGCCAACCCGTAAGGATTCCCCGCCATTTCCGCGCCGCTCTGGTCCGCCTGGTATTCGCGCGTCCTGGAGATCCACATCTGAATCAGTACGGCGGCAATGGGGGCGACGATGATGGTGATCAGGCCGCCCAGGGCACCGCCGCCATCCTCGCGGTCCCTGGAGCCGCCGAAGATCATAGCGTAGCGGGCCATATGCGAAACCCACATGATGGCGCCGGCGATGGTGGCCGCTATGCCGCTGATCAGGATGTCACGGTTCTGCACGTGAGACATTTCGTGCGCCAGCACTCCCTGCAGTTCGTTTTCGTCGAGCAGGCGCAGCGAGCCCTCCGTGACCGCCACGGACGCATGCTGCGGATTGCGGCCCGTGGCGAAAGCGTTCGGCGAATCGGTCGGGATGATGTAGACCTTCGGCATAGGCAAGCCGCTGCGGGCGCACAGGAAGTCAAGTATGCCATACAGCTTTGGCGCCGCTTCCCGCGTTACGGGCTTGGCTCCGTATATCTTCAACGCGATCTTGTCGGAGAAGAAGTAGCTCACGAAATTCATCAGTACGGAGACCGCCAGAGCAATGGTCAATCCCTGCCGGCCCCAGTAGCTGCCGATGGCCAGGATGATGCCCGTCATGAGGCCGAGCAACAACACGGTCTTGAAATTATTGATCATCATACCTCTCATTGTACCACACACCGCGGATGCCGGCGGGCCGCCGATTCCGGGTGCAATGCGGGCCTCCGGGACCCGCAAAACCTTCGCGCCGTCAGGACTGCGGGCCGGTCTTGGCCTGGGCCGGCGAGAACGTGAGCTCTTCGGATTTCGGATCGAGCCCGACACGGACGGTCATGCCCGGCCGGATCGTGCCGTTCAGAAGCATCATTGCCAAACGGTCCTGAATCTTTTTCTGGATCAGGCGCTTGAGCGGTCGGGCGCCGTACACCCGGTCATACCCCTCCCTTGCCAGATATGAAATCACATCGGGATGCACATCGAGCTTCAGGTCCTTCTGAGCCAATATCGTATCCAGTGCCGCTATCTGCAGCTCCACGATGCCCCGGATCAACTCCGGTGTCAGCCTGCGGAATACGATCACATCATCGACACGGTTGAGGAACTCGGGACGGAAGGTCTGACGGAGGCTTTCCATCACCTTGGGTATGACCGATTCGAGGTCGCCCGTTGTCTCGCTGATCCACTGGCTGCCGATGTTCGATGTCATGATGATGACTGCATTCCTGAAATCGACGGTCCGCCCTTTGCCGTCCGTGAGGCGCCCGTCGTCGAGGATCTGCAGCAGCACGTTGAAGACGTCCGGGTGGGCCTTCTCGATTTCATCGAACAGGATGGCGGCATAGGGCCGGCGCCGGACCGCCTCGGTCAGGTAGCCTCCCTCCTCGTATCCGACATAACCCGGCGGAGCGCCGATCAGCCGCGCGACGGAGTGCTTCTCCATGTATTCGGACATGTCGATCCGGATCATGGCGCGTTCATCGTCAAACAGGAATTCCGCAAGCGCCCTTGCCAGCTCGGTCTTCCCCACCCCCGTCGGGCCGAGGAATATGAAGGATCCCGTCGGCCGGCGCGCATCCTGCAGGCCGGCGCGGGCCCGGCGGATGGCGTTGGCGACCGCGGTGAGCGCCGCATCCTGGCCGAGCACCCGGGCCCGCAACCGGTCTTCCATGTGCACGAGTTTCTGGAGTTCCCCCTCGAGCATTTTGCTGACGGGAATACCCGTCCATTTGGCGACCACTTCGGCGATGTCTTCCTCGTCGACCTCCTCCTTCAGGAACTTCCGGTTCGCCTGCAGGCGGGCCAGCCGTGCGTTGAGTTCATGGTGCTCTTTCTCGAGTTGCACCAGCGTCCCGTAGCGCAGTTCCGCAGCCTTGCCCAGGTCACCGACCCGCTCGGCCTGCTGGCCTTCGGCCCGGGCCTGCTCGATCCGTTCCTTCAGGGCACGGATCGAGCCGATGATTTCGCGCTCCTGCTGCCACTGGAGCTTCATTTTGTCGCTCTGCTCACGCAGTCCGGTCAGCTCCACGTTCAGGTTTTCCAGCCGCTCGCGCGCCGCCTTGTCCTTTTCCTTGGCCAGGGCCTGACGTTCTATCTCCAGCTGCGTGATGCGCCGTTCGACCTCGTCGATCTCCACGGGCATGCTGTCGATCTCGATGCGCAGGCGGGAGGCCGCCTCATCGACGAGGTCGACGGCCTTATCGGGGAGAAACCGGTCCGCGATATAGCGGTGCGACAGGGTAGCGGCGGCTACCAGCGCGGAATCGGTAATGCGCACGCCATGGTGGACCTCGTACTTTTCCTTGAGGCCGCGCAAGATCGCGATGGTGTCCTCGACGGAGGGTTCACCCACATAGATCGGTTGAAAGCGCCGTTCCAGTGCCGCGTCTTTCTCGATGTACTTCTTGTACTCGTTCAAGGTGGTCGCGCCGATGCAGCGGAGTTCGCCCCGCGCCAGCGCCGGCTTGAGCATATTGGACGCATCGATGGACCCCTCGGCGGCGCCCGCCCCCACGAGGGTGTGCAGTTCGTCGATGAACAGGATGATCGATCCTGCAGCATCCTCAATTTCGCGCAGCACAGCCTTGAGGCGATCCTCAAACTCGCCGCGATACTTGGCGCCGGCAAGCATGGCCCCGAGATCCAAGGCCACCATGCGCTTTTTTTTCAGCGTCTCCGGGACATCGCCGGCGACGATCCGCTGCGCGAGCCCCTCCACAATGGCCGTCTTGCCGACACCCGGCTCGCCGATCAGCACCGGATTGTTCTTGGTGCGCCGTGACAGGACCTGCATCACCCGCCGGATCTCGTCATCCCGGCCGATCACCGGGTCGAGCCTGCTGCGCCGTGCGAGATCCGTCAGGTCGCGCGCATAGCGCTTGAGCGCCTGATATTTGTCCTCGGCGTTCGGGTCGGTCACCCGCTGGCTGCCGCGAATCGACACGAGCACTTTCAGGATCTCGGCACGGGTCACACCGCGCCCGCGCAGGAGCCTGCCCGCAAAACCCTCATCCGCCGCCAGGGCGAGCAGCAGGTGCTCCGTCGAGATGTACTCGTCCTTGAACTGATCCGCCTCGGCCTGCGCCTGGCGGAACACCCCGTCCAGCCTCTGAGATAAGGAAAGTTGGCCGCCCTGCATGCTGGGGAGCGCGGCAAAGTGCCGCTGGATCTCCTCCGCCAGGCTCTCCGTCGCCACCCCCAACTTGCGCAGCAGCGGGATGACGATCCCTTCCTCGTTCTGCATCAGTGCGGCCAGCAGGTGCTCCGGCTCCAACTGCGCATGCTGGTGTGATTCCGCGAGGCCCTGCGCGGCCTGCAGCGCTTCCTGCGCCTTGATCGTGAGTTTGTCAGGACGAATCATATCAACCTTCTTTATCGGCCGTCTGCCCGCACCGTATGATGATTGCGGCAGTGCACGGATCGGTTTGTGCCGGCGCACCGGCTTCCCCTGAGACATAAGTGGCTCCCCAGACTGCAGGGAGCCACTCTATCGGACGTGCCGCGGGAAGCCGGGCGGCGGCGCTCACCCGAAGGCGCCGCCGGCAGAACGCCGGCCTAATTGGTGCTGACCGGTATTTCACGGGGCCGGACTTCGGGCTTCTGCGGAATCGTCACCGTCAGAATGCCGTTCTTGTAATCCGCCTTGATGCGGTCGCGGTCCACGGTCTCGGGAATCGTGAAGGACCTGCTGAATGACCCGTAAAAACTCTCCATCCGGTGATAGTTGTTGCGATCCTCTTCGTTCTCGAGCTTCTTCTCACCCTTGAGTGTCAGGACATTCCCTTCCAGCTTCAGTTCGATCTCCTTTTCGCTCATGCCCGGAATTTCGGCACGCAGCATCAGATTCCCGTCCTTCTCCAGGATGTCCACCGCAGGAAGCCAGTTTTCACCGGTTCTCGCGGTCGTTCGGAAGAATGGGAAATCGTTGAAGAACTCGTCGAACAGCGAGGAGGTTTCCGGCCAAATCCTGGCCGGCGCCTCTGATCTTCGAATGTAGGGAATCAGTCTCATTTTACTTGCCTCCTTTTCCTTTCCGGTTTCTCTCGGCATTCCAGTTCCGAGATGCCTTTATATAAAATCTGAGTGTCCAGTTGTCAAATTCTGCCTAATCTTTATTGATTTTGATGGTACGCGGCCTGACCTCCGGCTTCTGGGGGATCGTAACGGAGATTACTCCGTTTTTGTATGAAGCCGCGATCTTATCCGCCTCGACTGAGTCCGGAAGATCGAAGGAGCGGCTGAAGGTTCCGTAGGAGCTTTCGATGCGGTGATAGCAGCAGCCGGATGCCTCATTTTCCGCCTTCCTCTCCCCTCGGATCGTCAAGGTCCGGCCGTCCAGGCGGAGCTCGATATCCTTCTCGTCAACACCTGGTATCTCAGCGCGGATGATAAGGTTATGTCCCCTATCGAGAACATCGACGGGAGGCTTCCAGTTTTCCTGCTTTTGCGTCATTGCGTTGCGCACCACCCAATTGTTCAGATAGTCCTCAAACAGGCGAAAGGGGGTCGAAACCGCGTTTGAATCGCGCTGATCAGGACTTCGATCGCTTGCTGAGATTCTGATGGCCATTTTCTCTTCCTCCTCCGAAGAATTCGTCTTATTTGACTGCGTCCATCTAATAAAATCTGAGCAGTGAATTGTCAAATATCTGCGGAACGTCTTTTTAAGATTCTATCCAAGTGATGGTTGGCAGCGTGGTGATAGCTCGCCGTCTTCCGAATGATCGCCTTTTCCTCGTGGTCCTCCCAGGCTGGCATGAGAACCTGCTTGCGGCGCTCCCCTGCCTTGAAAGTCGAACGATTCAGATGTATCGGGCAGATGGCGCAGTCCCGGGCTTGAGTCTGCTTTGAAAATAGATCGACAGCCGGGAACATCGGGGTCGGGGTCGGGATCGGGATCGAGCTGATTCGCCTTCGATCCCGAACATTTTCATGCCGGGGGGGGCGCCGACGGCCCATGGATTACTGTTCCGAAAATAGAACGAAAGCCACGAATGTCGGGGTCGGGATCGCAGTCGCCGTCGCGATCGCAGTCGGTTTGGCTGCCGTAAGGATTCAAAAGCCGACAGCGACTGCGATTACGACCCCGATCCCGATCCCGACCCCGATCGTTTTCATGCGTCACCGGGTGCGCCGCGAGGCGCGTGAGGCGCTGCTCCGAAAACAGCGAATGGTAGGTGGCATCATGATCGTGGTTGGCTTTTGTTCGATTTGCGCTATCGATCACGATCGACTCGCTGAGTCTGGAATGCCCCGATATGGATTTGCCGGAGGGAAAATCGAGATCTTTTGATATTATGTAGGTTTACATTTTGGGGAGTGCATATCCTTGCGACCACTGGACATCAAGAACACGCTGAATCTGCCGAAGACGTCGTTCGCGATGAAGGCAAACCTGCCGCAGCGGGAACCGGCAATGCTGAAGCGCTGGGACGACATGGACATCTATGGAAAAATCCGCGCGGCGCGCGCAGGGCGTCCTTCCTTCATTCTTCACGACGGGCCCCCCTATGCGAACGGCGCCATCCACATGGGCACGGCGGTCAACAAGATTCTCAAGGACATTATCGTCAAGTCGCGCAACATGATGGGCTTCGATGCCCCTTATCTGCCGGGCTGGGATTGTCACGGGCTGCCGATCGAGATCAAGGTGGACCAGATGCTGGGCGCCAGGAAAGCGATGATGGGCAAGGTCGCCGTGCGCGAGGAATGCCGCAAGTATGCGGAGAAATACATCGACGTGCAGCGTGACGGATTCAGGCGGCTGGAGGTATTTGGCGAGTGGGCGGAGCCTTACCTGACCATGAGCCACGCGTACGAAGCCGAGATTGCGCGCGCTTTCGGGGAGTTCGTCGCCAAGGGAATGGTCTACAAAGGGCAGAAGCCGGTGCACTGGTGCATGAACTGCAAGACCGCGCTTGCCGAAGCCGAGGTCGAATACGAAGACCATACGAGCCCTTCGATCTATGTGGCGTTTCCGATGGTGTCGGACCTCGCGGATATCGATCCGAAGCTGGGGGCAGGGGATTGGGCTGTTGTGATCTGGACGACGACGCCATGGACGCTCCCCGCGAACCTGGCGATTGCGTTCCATCCGGAATACGAGTACGCCGCGGTCCGTGTGGCCGGCAAGGGTTACATCGTGGCTGCGGATCTTTTGCCTTCGGTCGCCGCCGCCTGCGGCTGGCAGCAACCGGTCGAAGTGGCGCGTTTTCGCGGCAGAGTGCTCGACCGGCGCAGGGCGCGCCACCCGTTTTTGGAGCGTGATTCTCTCCTGGTGCTGGCGGACTATGTGACGCTGGATGCCGGCACTGGCTGCGTGCATACCGCGCCCGGGCACGGGTACGACGACTATGTCACCGGTGTGGCGTACGGTTTGGAGATTCTGTGTCCGGTCGACGACGACGGCCGATTTGTGCCTGAGGTGGAGATGTTCGGCGGCCTTCCGGTTTTTGACGCCAATCCCAGGATCCTGGATCACCTGCGCGCCCTCGGCCTGCTGCTGCACGCCTCGTCGATCGATCATACCTACCCGCATTGCTGGCGTTGTCACAATCCGATCGTGTTCCGCGCCACGCCCCAGTGGTTCATCATGCTCGATCACGACGGCTTCCGCGGGCGTGTGCTCGAGGCGATCCGGACCGTGCGCTGGATCCCGGCCTGGGGTGAGGAACGCATCAGCAACATGGTCAAGGACCGGCCGGACTGGTGCATCTCGCGCCAGCGCGACTGGGGCGTGCCGATCATCGCTTTTTATTGTGTCTCCTGCGGCGAGATCCTGCTGGAGAAGAGCATCGTCCGGCACGTCGCCGCGATTTTCGACCGTGAGGGTGCGGATGCCTGGTACGCGCGCGAATCCGGCGAACTGCTTCCTGCGGGAACGACATGCCGGAAATGCGGCGACAGCCGCTTCCGCAAGGAGACCAACATACTCGATGTCTGGTTTGACTCGGGGAGCAGCCACCTGGCGGTGCTGGGGCGCAGGAAGGACCTTCCCTGGCCGGCGGACCTTTACATCGAAGGAGGAGATCAGTACCGGGGCTGGTTCCAGAGCTCACTGCTGATCGGCGTAGCTCTCCATGACGCGCCGCCGTACCGCGCCTCCATCACCCACGGTTGGACGCTGGACGAGGAAGGGCGCGCCATGTCCAAGTCGAGGGGCATCGGGGTTGATCCCGCGGTGCTGGTCCGCGAGCAGGGGGCCGAGGTCACCAGGCTGCTGGTGAGCTCCGTGAACCACGTGGAGGATGTGCGCATCTTCGATGAGCTGCTGGACCGGCTCAAGGAAGCCTACCGCAAGATCCGCAACACGGCCCGCTTCATGCTGGGGAACCTCAGCAATCAGAACGATCGGGCGCATCCCCGGTTTGATCCGGCCCGTGACGCCGTGCCGTACGAACAGATGCTGGAGATCGATCGCTGGATCCTGGCACGTACGGCGCGACTCATCCGCAAGTGCGTCAAAGGCTATGAAGACTACCAGTTCCACCTGGTGTACAGCGCCCTGTACAATTTCTGTACCGTGGACCTGTCCGCCTTTTACCTCGACGTCCTGAAGGATCGTTTGTATACGCACGCTACACGGTCGGTTTCGAGGCGGTCGGCCCAGACAGCGCTCTGGCATGTCCTGGATGCCTTCACGCGCCTGATCGCGCCGGTACTGCCTTTCACCGCAGAAGAGATCCTGGAAGCCATGTACGAAGGGTACAACCCGCAGGAGCGGCCCGAATCGGTTCATGTGCTGCTGTTTCCGGAATACCAGGAGCTTCACGACCGGGAAGAGCTGCTTGCCGAGTGGGAGCAGCTGCTCGAGGTGAGGCAGGCGGTTTCGAAATCGCTCGAAGAATTGCGCCAGACGGGGGCCATCGGCAACTCGCTCGAAGCGCGCGTCACCCTCCGGGCCGATGAAAAGACCGCGGAACTGCTGCGGCGGCATGCGCACGATCTCCGCTACCTGTTCATCGTTTCCCAGGTTCAGGTGGAGGAGGCGCCGGCAAGCGAGCTGCAGATCGAAGTGGGGCGCGCGGAAGGGGCAAAGTGCGAGCGCTGCTGGAACTATTCGGCGGCCGTGGGCTCGGATGCCGGGTTTTCCACTCTCTGCGAGCGCTGCGTGGCAAATGTCCATGAGATGTATGGAACCCGGGGGCGGTAAAGGATGAGAGGCAGGTTTGTTCTGATCGCGTTGACGGTGTTTGTGCTCGACCACCTGACGAAGCTCCTTGTCAGCGCCAGCCCGAGCCTGCACCGCGGCATTGACATCATTCCCGGGTTTTTCCGTCTATCCTACGTCCTGAATTCCGGTGTGGCGTTCGGCATTTTCCAGGAGTCCCAGTCGGCCTGGAAGCCCTATCTTCTGTCCGGCCTTGCCGTGGTAGCCGTGGTTGTCATCGCGATTTACAGCAGCCGCATGCCGGCGAATCGGATACTCCTGCAGGCGGCTCTGGCCGTCACCATGGGAGGCATTCTCGGCAACTTCGTCGATCGGCTCCTGCGCGGGTCGGTGGTCGACTTCATCGAGCTGCACATCAAGGATGCTTTTCACTGGCCGACCTTCAATATTGCCGACAGCGCGATCACTATCGGGATCGCCCTGCTGATGGTTGATGCCCTGAAACATCCCGATCGCGGTGTCAGCCCGGGAAAAGCCGATTCCCTGCAATAGGGGCGCAGGACTCGGGCAGCGCAGGCTGAGGGTTACCGGAACATTTGCCTGGCATTCAGGCGGTCTGGCGGCGGATGTCCGCTGACAGGCTGTTGGGAGTCGCATGGTGTCAGTACGAGAGGCCCTGAATCCATCATTGCGGCACGGATTGCCGAAGCGACGACGGCAGGCCGCGGGCATGATCCTCCTGGCGTTCATGGCGTCTGGCGCACTTTCCGACGGATACGGCCGCCAAGATCTGGCCTCGGCGATCGCCGGGTTGCAGCGCCGCTATGCCGGAGTGAACACGGTGGGCGCCGATTTCCGGCAGACCTACCGCGCACCGGGAGTGGACCAGATCGAATCAGGCACCATGATGATGAAAAAACCGGGCCTGATGCGCTGGGATTATCGCGAGCCCGAGGCCAAACTGTTCGTTGCGGACGGCCGAGATACCTATCTCTATACGCCGGCGGACCGCCAGGTTCTGGTGCAGAGGTTCACGGCTGCCGACCTGCGCGGCACGCCGCTCAGGTTCCTGCTTGGCCAGGGGGACATCGAGGAGAGCTTCTTTGTCGCCTGGGAGCCGGATCTGAAGCCGCTGGCGGCCGGCACTTTCCTGCTGCGCCTCACCCCGCGTTCCGGGGAAACTGCCTACGCCCATGTAACGATCGAGTGCGACGGCAGCAGCTTCGACATTCGCCGCATGGTGATCCATGAAGCCTCCGGCAATACTTCGGAATTCGTCTTCAGCAACCTGCGGACCAATGTGAAAATGGACGACCGGCAGTTCCAGTTCAAGATACCGAAAGGCGTCGAGGTCGTGCGCCTGGATGAGAGGTGATAGCCGCATGGCAGGGAAACAGGAGCCCGCCGGTCAGATCCATACGGTCGAGCATTTTGCCGGCGTCGGGGAAGCCGCGGCGCGCGCGGCGGGGAGATACCTCATGGAACATTTTCACGGCAGCTTCCGCGTGGCGCGCAAAGGAGAGATCGATCTGGTGACGGAGATCGACATCGGCGCCGAAAAGCTGATCGTTTCCAGGATCAAGGAGGCTTTTCCGAGCCACGCCGTGATTGCCGAGGAAATGTACGCCAACGCAGCGCACGGCGACTGCACCTGGATCATCGATCCGCTGGACGGTACGACCAACTACGCCCACGGATTCCCGGTTTTTTCGGTTTCCATCGCCATGGAAATGGGGGGAGTCCTCCAGTGGGGTGCCGTCTACAATCCCAACCTGGATGAGATGTTCATCGCCACGCGCTCCCATGGCGCCCGCCTCAACGGCGAGCCGGTGCGGGTTTCGACAACGGATTCGCTGGCTGCCAGCCTGCTGGCGACCGGATTCCCTTATGACATCCGGACCAGCGACCGGAACAACCTCGACTACTTTCACGACTTCGCCCTGCGCTCCCAGGGCATCCGGCGGACAGGTTCCGCCGCCCTGGACCTGTGCTGTGTGGCGGCCGGCCGCTTCGACGGATTCTGGGAACTGAGCCTGAATCCCTGGGACGTCGCTGCCGGATATCTGATAGTTCGGGAGGCCGGAGGCCAGGTGACCAACTGGCGCGGGGAGCCAGGGTCGATTGATGAACGGGAGTGTCTCGCCACCAACGGACGCATCCACAAATCCATGATGGCGGTCTTGCACGAAACCGCTTCCCGCAGGCCCGCGGCAGAGCGAGTGTAGCCTGGCCGCAACGGCCTTGTAACAAGACCGGTCGCGGTCACATGTTCGCGCGGCAACAGAAGGAGGAAATCGTGAGATTGAGGGACAAAATCAACGAGAATCTGACGTCGGCGATGAAAGCCAAGGATGTGCTGCGCCTGAGCGTGCTGCGCATGATGAAGTCGGCTGTCAAGAATAAGGAGATCGAACTCAGGGCCGAACTCGAAGACGCGCAGGCGATCCAGGTGCTGTCCACGCTCATCAAACAGCGCAAGGATTCGATCGCGCAATTCACTGCGGGCGGGCGCGGCGATTTGGCTGACAAGGAGGCGGCCGAGATCAAAATCATCGAAGAGTACCTGCCTGCCGCCGTGTCCGAGGCCGAGATTGAAAAGACGGTCGATGAGGTCTTGAAAGAAACCGGCGCTTCATCCCCGAAGGACATCGGCGCGGTCATGAAGCAATGCATGGCGCGCTTTGCCGGCAAAGTCGTCGACGGCAAGCGGGTGAATGCCGCCGTCCGCAGCCGGCTGGAACCGAAAACCTAGCCGGGCTCCCTTGTCCTATTGCCTTTGAACTGCAGCAACCTCGAAGCCTTCGAAGTACGCTTTGACTCAGAAGGAATTCGGTTCGCCATCCCGCCCTGTCCGCTTTGCAGTCCTGGCGGTCTTGGCGGTTCGTCTGCCGTAACGCTATACTGTGAGAGGGTGCGGTGCCATGACGTCCGACAATCTCTCCATGCCCTTGCGGCAGAAACTCGACAATCTGCCTGCGTCCCCGGGCGTGTACATCTTCAAAAACGCGCAGGGGAAGACGATTTATGTCGGCAAAGCCCTGTCATTGAGAAATCGGGTCCGCTCCTACTTCCAGGAGAGCCGGCCTCTGGATGCCAAGACCGAGCACCTGGTTGCCGAGGTCGCGGATCTGGACACGATCCTGGTGGACAGCGAAGTGGAGGCTCTGATTCTCGAGTCGACGCTGGTCAAGCAGAATCAGCCGCGCTACAACGTCCAGCTGAAGGACGACAAGAGCTTCCCTTATCTGAAGCTCACGGTCAACGAAGCCTACCCCCGCATCTTCATCACGCGCCGCATCAAGCAGGATGGCGCGCTGTACTTCGGGCCGTTTCTGCCGGCCAGCTATGCCCGTCACACCCTGCGGCTCGTCAATCGGTATTTCAAGCTGCGCACCTGCAATCTGCCGATTGACGGCACTCTGCCGCGGCCCTGCCTGGATTATCAGATGAAGCGGTGCCTGGGCCCCTGCGTGGCCGGGCTCTGCTCCAGGGAGGAGTATCTGCAGGCGGTCGAGGATGTCCGGCTTCTGTTGTCGGGCAAGACGGACAGGCTGATCCGGGAACTGGAGAAGCGCATGGCGGAAGCGTCGGAAAGCCTGCGCTACGAGGCGGCCGGCATGTATCGCGACTGGATCGCCATGGTCCGGGATATGTCGGAACGCCAGAAGATGATCCTCGAGGGCGGGGATGACACCGACCTGTTCGGCTACTGCCAGGAGGGAAGCCAGCTTGCCATGGCGGTCTTTGCCATGCGGGGAGGGCGGATCGTCGGCAGGCGCGAATATTTCTGGGAGGACCTGCTGTCGTTTGACCCCGGCGAGTACTTCTCCGCGGCGCTCCAACAGTACTATCTGCAGGACACCTTCACGCCCCAGGAGATCCTGATCCCTGCCGATATCGAGGACGCGGATGCACTCGAAGGCTGGCTTTCGCGGCGGAAAGGGAGCCGCGTCATCATCCGCTCGCCGAAACGCGGGCTGAAATCCGGCCTGCTGGACCTGGTGATGCGCAACGCGCAGATGTCCTTCGAAACCCGCTTCCGCGTCATGAAACCCCGGGGTGAGGCAGTGCTGAAGCCGCTTCAGGATGTTCTGGGCCTCGATGTGTTGCCGCGCCGCATCGAAGCGTTCGATATTTCGCACACCCAGGGGGCAGACACGGTCGCCAGCATGGTGGTGTGCGAAAACGGCGAGATGAAGCGGAGCGAATACCGGAAGTTCAAAATCGAGAGCGTCAAAGGGCCGGACGACTTTGCCGCCATGAGGGAGGCAGTCCACCGCCAGTATGAGAACCTCCTGGAGAAGGACGACGGACGCATGCCCGACCTGGTGCTGGTGGACGGCGGCAAAGGCCAGCTCTCCGCCGCTGCGGACGCGCTCGCCGATCTGGGGCTGGAAACCCAGGCCGTTGCAGCGATAGCCAAGAAGGAAGAAATCCTCTTTGTGTCGGGCCAGGCAGATCCGATAGCGCTGCCCCGGGAATCACCGATCCTGCATCTCATACAGACCCTGCGCGACGAGGCTCACCGTTTTGCGGTGAGCTATCATCGGAAGCGGCTGGAGATGCGCGATCTTACCTCGGAACTCGACGGCGTGCCGGGCATCGGCGAGGTGCGGAAGAAAGTCCTGCTGCGGGCCTTCGGCAGTCTGGAACGCGTCCGGCAGGCAAAATACGAAGAGCTGGCTCCTTATGTCGGGCCCAAAGCCGCTGCCAGACTCATCGAATATTTCGCCAAAGCCCAAACCTGACAAACAAACCACGAAATACACGAAACACACGAAAATCCTCATGCGACGAACCATTGATCCCTGGATCCTCCGCTCGTACACGGGGCGGATCGGCCTGCTCTTGGTTGGGGATGAGAAAGATCCTGTCGGGCTTTATTCTCTGAGCCAGCGGGCATGCCATCTGCCATCGATATCCTGACCCAGCCATTTTTATATTTCTTGTATTTCGTGGTTTGGAAAAATTAGAGGACGCTGTAATCGGTCACGATCGTCTTGTCGCCGAGCACGGTGCCGGGGCGCAGCCTCACTCCTTCGCCGATCAGGCATTGCCGCCCGACAATGGTCCGCTCCATTCTGGCATTGGACCGGATGCGCGTCTGGCTCCAGATGACGGAATCCTTGATCAGAGCCCCCTCCTCGATGCGGCAATCCTCCCCAAGAACGGAGTTTTCGATGATGACTCCGGGTTTTATCATGCAGCCCCCGTCCAGGATCGAGTAGGCATCGATCTGCACCTGCTTTTTGTCCCAATGATTTGGGGGGCAGGATTTCATCGGATACCCGGGCAGTTTCATGCGGCCGGAGATGATGCCGTAGTTGGCCTCGAGATACTTCTGGGGGCTGCCGATGTCCTGCCAGTATCCACGGGTAACGTAGGCATACATGCGGGCTCCGTCCGCCAGCATCGAGGGGAAAATCTCGCGTTCAAAGCTCTGCGGGCCTTCCCTGGAAATGCGGTCCAGTACGGAAACCTCCAGGACATAGATACCGGCGTTAATGGTGTCTCCAGTTACCTCGTCCTCCGGGGGTTTTTCTATGAAGCTGGCGACCCGGCCGTCGGGGCCGGCTTCGACGAGGCCATAACCGCTGGGACTCATGACCCGCGTGGTGACGATCGTGGCATCGGCTTTGCGATCCTTGTGGAATTGGATAACCTCCCTGAGATCGGTGTCGGAGAGGACGTCGCCGTTGAGGACCACGGTTGTATCGTCGATCAGGTTTTCAGCTGCTTTTAGCGCCCCTGCCGTGCCCCGCGGCAAGTCCTCGTACGTGTAGCGCATGGTCACGCCGTATTTCATGCCGTCACCGAAGATGTCGGTGATCTTCCTCGGCTGGTAGGAGAGGCCGAGAATGATCTCGGTGATTTCGGCGCGCTTGATCTGGTCGATCTGGAAAAACAGAAAGGGTATGTTGGCCAGCGGCACAATCGGCTTGGGTGTGTTCAAGGCGAGCGGGCGCAGATGGGCTCCCTTTCCCCCTGCGAGTATGAACGCTTTGATCACTTCGTGTCTCCTTAATGAACCCGAAATTGTAGCACAACCTACGCGGCGTTTGCAGAATTCAGGCCCGGCCGTTATCCGAACTGCAGATCGGCGGGTTCGTCCGATTCCGGTAGCAATTGTTGGCAGATGCCGGAACAGTAGCTCATGAGCATATGGCGCACCCGTGTGTAAGAAAATGCTCGGGGTCGGGATCGGGATCGGGATCGTGCGGATGTTCCTTTCGATACCGATTCCGATACCGATTCCGACCCCGACACCCCGGGTTGTTGGTCTGTTTTCAGAACAGTCCCTCACGCACCTCGTGGCGCACCCGGTGACGCATGAAAACGTTCGGGGTCGGGATCGGGATCGAGGTGATGTGAGCTTCGATCCCGATCGCGACCCCGACATTGGTGGTTTTCGTTCTGTTTTCGAAGCAGGCGCGGCTGCCCGAGCCGCGGCTGTCGCCCCGTGTCTTTTCGTGGTATATCTATCAGGTGCAACTCAAAGGATTTCAAATATTCCGCATCGGCGGCATCCAGGTAATTGTTGATTACTCGTGGTTTATCATCTTCTTCCTGGTGATCTACACGATGGCGGAAAGCTACTTCCCGGCAATGCAGCGCAACGGTGGCGCACCGCTGTACTGGATCATGGGCTTTTGCGCCGCCACCCTCTTTTTTGCCTCTGTCCTCCTGCACGAGCTTGCTCATTCATTCGTGGCTTTGAAGCAGGGCATCCAGGTTACCTCTATCCGGCTGTTCATATTTGGAGGCCTGGCGCAGGTTTCCTCCGAGCCGGAGTCCGGCCGTAATGAGTTTTTGATTGCTCTGGCAGGGCCGGCAGTGAGCCTGGCATTGGGGTTCGGCTTCGGCATGCTTTACGGGCTCTTGATGCTGGCAGGCAAGCTCGGGCCGGTAGCCGCCGTGGCCTGGTATCTGGCAGCGGCCAACATCCTGCTCGGGATATTCAACATGATCCCGGGTTTCCCGCTCGACGGCGGGCGGATCCTCAGGGCGATACTCTGGGACCGCTGGGCGAACATGACGCGCGCTACCAGGGTGGTAAGCCAGCTCGGCAATGTCTTTGCCTTGTTTCTGATCTTTCTCGGTGTGCTGTTCTTTCTGGTGGGGCAGAGCCTGATCATGGGGATTTGGCTGGTGCTTATCGGCCTGTTCATGAAACAGTCCGCGGTCGGCAGCTACCAGGCGGTGGTTCTTCGGGAGTCGCTGGCGGGTGTTCCGGTCCGCCAGGTGATGAAAGCAGACGTCGTCACGGTGGACTGGCTGGTTTCGCTGGATCAGCTGGTCCAGGACTACATCTACAGGCACAAGTTCACCGAATTCCCGGTGGTCAACGGGGATGAACTGCTCGGCATGATATCCCTGGCGCAGGTGAAGGCGGTCGCGAAGGAATTGTGGACGTTTAAGCAGGTCCGCGATATCATGACCCCGATCGAACAGGTGCCACATCTCAATCCCACGGACGATGCAACCGAGGCCTTCCGGCGCATGGTCGCAGAAGACCTGAGCCTGATGCCGGTGCTGGAGCAGGGCAGGCTGGTTGGCATCATTTCGCGGCGGGACCTCCTCGACCTGTTCAGGATCAAGTCGGATTTGGGCGTTACCTGATCGATTCCCTTTTTTGCCCGGGAGGGATCATGCTCGCATCGATCCTGCTTCCACTCGCCGAGTGGCCTCAAGCGGCGCCTGCGCAAGATTATGCCTTCTGGCTGGCGAAGAAATGCGGCGGCCGGGTCCTGGGGCTGGCCGTTATTGACCTCAAATCCTTCGAGATTCCGGTACTGGGGACTGCCGACGGCCTTATGCCTTCTGTCGTCTCTCCCCCTGTTGCGGAAAGCCGCGCCCTGCTGGAGGAGTTGAGCCGGATGGCCAGGGATCGTGCGGATCGCTTCGAGCGGGCGGGGGCGGCAGCGGCTGTCTCATGCTCGAGTGAGATTCGGACCGGCATTCCCAGCGATATCGTCGCGCAGGAGTCCATAGCGCACGACCTTGTGGTCCTGGCGCGCTGCGGCTTTGGCCGGGCGTCCAAGGGCGATGGACCTCAGCCGGAATCGCTGGTTTCCGCTGTGATACGCAGTTCGGTCAGGCCCGTGCTGGTGGCCGGCAGGGCTTTCCCGGCCAGCGGCGTCGTCACGAGTCTGATTGTGGCCTTCGACGGCAGTGTGCATGCTGCGCGCGCCCTGAGCATCGCGGCAGAGCTGAGCGCCGGCCTCAACCTGGAGTGCTTACTGGCGACGATCGCGCCTGCCGAGGAAGTAGGAGCGGAGATCCAGGCTCCGGCCGAAGCGTTTCTCCGCCATCACGGCGTATCGCCAAAAAAGAAAGTCGTGACCGGCTCAAAGCCTGCCGAATTGCTCTGCGATATCGTGAGCGCGGCAGGGTCGGACATCCTGATCATGGGGGCCTATGGACACAGCCCCATCCGGGAAGTGCTCTTCGGGAGCACGACGGAGCGCGTCCTCAGTCACTGCGACGCCTCTGTCATCCTTCAGTCGTAGCCGGCCTGCTTCACGAGTTTTGTTGCTTCACCAGGCGTTTGCTCGTAAAATCCGGGCATACTTGACGGTTGTGAAAAGCCAGCTATGAATCTTCCTAACAGTCTGACTCTGGTGCGCATCTTTCTGGTGCCGCTGGTCGTTGTCGTGCTGCTTACGCGGCCGACCCAGATCCAGACCTGGGCCGTCTGGGGCGTATCCCTGTTTCTCGGGGCGGCTCTGACCGATCTGCTCGACGGCTATCTGGCAAGGCGGCGCGGGCAGGTGACGACGCTTGGCCGGCTTCTCGATCCCATCGCGGATAAACTCCTGATCTCTTCGGCGCTGGTTTCCCTGGTTCAGCTGGAGCTTGCACCCGCCTGGATGGTGGTAATCATTATCGGCCGGGAGTTTGCAGTGAGCGGGCTGCGAAACATTGCGGCGTCCGAGGGATTTACCATCGATGTCTCCACGCTCGGCAAAGGCAAGATGGTGCTTCAGGTAGCCGCAGTTGTAGGATTGATCCTCGGGCGCGCGCATCCGGGCTGGGTCATGCAGACTGCCAAGGCGCTCCTTTGGGCCGTGGCGCTGCTCGCACTGGTCTCGATGGTTCAATATATCCGCGAATTCTGGTCCAAGCTGGACAGCAGCATCAAACACCGTGAGACCCGCCGCCTGCGCATCGTGGAGCGCAGGCGACAGCTAAGGGCGGAGCGGCGGGAGCTGAGGCGGTTACGCAAGCTGGAGCGGCTCAGGAATGCTCAGCTCGATGAGCAGAAGCCCACGGTAGGCAGCCTGCGGGATGTGCACTGAAGCGCCTTTCGCGTGCCGGGATTTTCACCCGCGGTCCGGATTCTGATATGTCGATGGATCCCTCAAGACCTGTTCTGGAGGAAGCCGCTTGCCAGGAACTCCTTGCGCTGGCAAGAAGCACCCTGGAGAACTATTTCACCACCGGAAAGGTCCCTGCCTATCAGCCCGAACGCCCTGAACTGCTGAAGGGCGGCGCCGCCTTCGTGTCCCTGCATAACGGGGAAGAGCTGAGGGGATGCATAGGCCTGCTGTCGGATGACCTGGAGTTGTACAGGACCGTGCAGCGTTGCGCGCTCGGCGCCGCCACGGAAGATACGCGATTCAATCCGGTCACCCGGGACGAGGTGCCCAGACTGGGCATTGAAATCTCCGTCCTTTCGCAGCCGCAACGCATCACGGATGTGCAGCTCATTGAGGTCGGCAGGCACGGGATTGTGATCGCCCGCGGCGGTCAGCGCGGCCTGCTGCTCCCGCAGGTGGCCTCCAAATACAACTGGGATCGAACAACCTTCCTGTCCCAGACCTGCCGCAAAGCCGGCTTGTCCGCCAGCGCATGGAAGCAGCCGGATACGGTAATCCAGATCTTCGAAGCACAGGTCTTTTCCGAGTGATCTCCCCGGCAGCCCCTGCCGCCACCCGTTCCATGGCTTGTCTCCGTTCACTCCCGCCGCGTCCCCAATGCCATGCCTCAGGAGCAGGCAAAGATCCGGTTTAAAACATGTTATTCCTTCACGCCCTCCCGGCCGATATGAAGGTTGCTGTGCAGCGACAGGCGGCGCAGTATTGCAGGATCAAGTTACGGACGGCTGTGATGCGTTGAGGGAGTTGATCCGTCCGGTGTCGTCTGACTGCACGTGAAACTTACCAGCGGCGGATTCAAGCCCGGGCCTATGACGAACTGCGGATTGATGCCGATTACCAGTACCATTCGCGTGGTCATCATCGATGATCAGATGCTCTTCCGTGTCGGCATCAAGTCCTTGATGGACAAAAGCAAGGAACTCTCCTGTGTAGGCGATGCCAGCAGCCGGTCCGAAGCTCTGGCAGTGGTCGAGCGCTCCCGTCCCGATGTCATCCTGATGGACCTGAACCTCAGAGACGAGTGCTCCCTCGGCCTCCTTCCCGATCTGCTGGCGTCGGATGGCGATGTCAAGGTGCTGATCCTTACCAATCTTCGCGACGAAGAACTGCAGCGGAGAGCTGTGCGGCTGGGAGCCAGAGGACTGGTCATGAAGGACCAGTCTTTCGAGGTTCTTGTCAAGGCAATTGAGAGAGTCTACGCGGGCGAAATCTGGCTGGATCGCTCCATGACGGCTTCCTTGATTGAAGAATTGTCCCGCAAGCGGGAAGCCAACAAAACAGATCCTGAAGCAGCCAAGATGGCAGCGCTGACGGAGCGTGAACGCGAGATCATCGCCGCAGTAGGTGAGGGGTTGAAGAACAAGGAGATCGGGGAACGGCTGTTCATCAGCGACATCACGGTCCGCCACCACCTGACTTCGATCTACAGCAAGCTGGAAGTTACGGATCGTCTGGAGTTGATCATCTACGCCTACCGCCACAACCTGATCCCGATCCCCCGATAACCGGCCCGGGAACCTTCACGCCTTGCCCAACCCTCCTTTTTGCAGATTTATTTGATCCTGTACCCCCTGAACGCTATGGCGAATCCCAGGCGCTGGTCGGGTTGAGGATCGGTTCGCAGGACCGTCCCCCGTGCGGCCACCGTCGGCACCCTGCCGGCTGCATCCGATCCGAGGCTCAGACGGATGTGAATCATGATCCGCCTCCATGGGCGCATGTCCTCCGTGGTTCTCACGTAGAGGCCTCCGGCGCTGAGATTGTCCAGCTTGGCATAGAATTGGTAGGGCTCTCCGGCAGCCGAGACGGCGCGGACCTGAATCGGGAAAGGAACGGAAATCCGCAAAGTACGCCTGCGGTCCACGCCGGTGTGGACACCCGTCCTCCAGGCCCGAACGGTCGCTTTGGGGTCTGCCATGTCTCCCTCCCGACGATCGTTGGTTTTGCAGGGCCGCTGTACGGCACTATTTGGCGATCTTCTTCTTATGCAGCCTCAGGTGCGCGCCTGCCTTTGCGCCAATAGGCAAAGAGACCGCCCAGTCCTGTTCCCAGCAGCAGGAGGCTTCCCGGTTCAGGAACCGGCTCAGGATTGCTGCCGGCGCGCAGGGTGAAGCTGCCGCCGTTGTTGTTCCACTCCCAGCCGTCCATGGTGCCGAGATACAGCCTCGTGGCGCCCTCCGGCACGATAACCCCCTGCTGCGTCGGGTCGGCGCCACCGGTCAGCCCGTCACCGATGAAGAACGGCTGCTGCAGTTCTGGAGACAGGGAACTATAGTTCTGCGACTCCGGAGTGCTGAAGTCGAGGGCCGACGGGGGCGTGGTCAGATCCGGCTGGTTGGGTCCCAGGAACACGCCGAGCAGAGAGTTGTGCGGAGCGGTAATATCCGAAATCCCGTTCTGCGCGCCCTGAAAATGGTTGCGTAAGCCCTGATTCGGATCTGGATTGCCATCCGGGCCGTAAAAGTTCTGTGTCGGCCCGTTACGGACTGCTCCGGTCACATCGGAGAAATACAGGGTCTGTCCGGGTGTGATCGGCAGGATATACAGCACCGGCGACTGGCCGGGAGTGAAGTCGACAAAAGGAGTCCCCGGCGCCAGTCCGCTGGCTCCTGAACCGTTGGGCATTCCGGCCAGCCAAATGTCCGAGGTGCCGGGCACCGTTATGATTATGGAATCCGCGAAGGCGGGGACTGACATGAAAA